>MDSV01017001.1_pt1 | contig 10310 bp, 3 predicted proteins | sample 810851 | NCBI WGS metagenome assembly MDSV01 (sample SAMN05326640, study PRJNA326480) | marine metagenome | isolation source: seawater | place: Atlantic Ocean: North East | collected 2012
CCGCCTCGGCGGCGCGCGGCGGCGCGCGCCCCTCGGCGGCGCTCGGGGGGAAGCGCTCCGGGTCCGCGAGCGCGCGGAGCTTGATGCACTCCACCGCCCACTCGGGGCACGCGGCGACGACGCGAGACCCCGCCGCATCGATCGGGAGGTTCCCGAGCGACCCGGCGTCCGACGTCACCGCCACGAAGCGCGTCGCCGCCTGTTCTTCCTTCTCCGCCGACGCGGCGAACGCGTCGGCGCTCGCCGCCATCTCGGCGCCGAGCGCGGGGAGCTTCTCGGCGAAGATCTCGCGGCGCTTCCCGCGCACGTCCGCGTGCAGGTACACGACGAACCCGGCCAGCGGTCGGAGCGTCCCGTCGTCCGGTCCCGTCTGCTTCGTCAAAGCTCCTGACTCATGCGTCTCTCTCTCGTCTCTCTCTCGTGAAACGCCGAGCCCTCCTTCCGCGCCGAAAGCCGGCGCGGAAGTTTCGCGCGCCCGCGCGGGCGCCGCGGCGGCGCGCCGCGCCAGCCGCGCCAGCCGCAGGTACGGGTCCGCGGCGGCGTCTTCGGTGTTCGGGGAGCCGCCGACGGACAGCGACGCGCCTAACCCCCCGCGCGTCGTACGCTCCGGCGGCGCCTCCTCGCCGCCGCGCAGCGCCCGCGAGAGCGCGCGCTCGTTCCGCTTGAGCGTCCGCGGGGACAAACCGGCGCCGCCGCCGACGAGCGCGCGCGCGTCGCGAAACGCCTCGGCGGCGAACGCGTCGATTTCGGTTTCGGGTTCGGTTTCGGTTTCGGTTTCGGTTTCATCCTGCGCGCCCGTAGACGGACCCGTCGCGCGACCCGACGACGCTCGCGTCTGCGTCTGCGTCTGCGTCTGCGTCTGCGTCTCGGCGCCGCGGAGGTCCCCGGCGGTGAGGCCGAGCGCGGGCAGACGCATGTCGAGCGAACTCGACGTCGAGCGAACGGTTTGGAGAGTCTGGCGAGGGTTCGTCCGGTGATCCGACGCGACGCGTTTTTTTTCCTCGCGGGCGGCTCCGCCGCGCTCGGCGGCGGCGGCGCGGCGGCTCCGGCGGGGGGGCGGATCGCGCGCGATGAGCTCCGCGAACGCGCTCTGCGCGTCGCGCTTCTTCTGCCGCGAAGGGACGCGTTCGCGGTCGGGCATGTTCGAACGTCGAAAGCGGGGTCGAACGTCGAAAACGTCGACGGCGCGCGAAGCGCGTTTTCCGCGCGAAGACACCCTTCACGAACGCCTTTCACGGACGAGAAATTCACGCCTCGCGCGCTTCGCCCAGATCCTCGGACGCGTCCTCGAAATCGCCGTCCGTGACCAGCTCCCCCTCCTCCCCGGAGGACGACGCGGGGGTCAGCGTCGCGGCCCGGCGGAAGGTTCTCTGGCCGATGGGGCGCGGCGCGGGAATGGCGCGCGCCTCGCGGAGCTGCGAGGGGAGACGAGGGGAGACGAGGTCAGACGGCTCGCGACCGAACTCTTCTCGTCGCGCCCGCCAATCTCGAAACTTGGGCACCCCTCTCGTTCTTCGCGAGACCCACCCAATGAACGAGCTGCCGCTCGCTACGCGCGAGCTCGAGGTGGGCGCTCGCCGTGGAGTGCGGGATCAGCGGGGGGAGCTGTTCCGGCGACACCACGCTGGGGAAAGACACCGGCGCGAGCGGAAGCATGTGCCCGCGCGCGCCAGTCAACAATGAGTTTCGTCCTCGTCCGTGTCGTCGACCGGACATCCGGAGTCGATGGTCGATGCGTCGACGAAATCAGATTTATCGCGCTGCGACTCCTACGTACGTGTTCGTGAGAGGCGCGCGCGCGAAGGGGACGCGGCACGATGCTGCGGCGGTTGTGCTCCATCACCGCGCGCGGCGATCGCGCGGAGCGCCTGCTCGCGTCGGCGGCGATCCCGCGAGGCTTCGCGTCCAGCGCCGCGTCGGACGGGCGGTGGGGCTGGGGGACGTCGTCTTCGACAGATGACGACGGTTCGAACGTGACGTCCACGTCCGGTTCGGCGGACGAGACGAGCGCCGCGTGGGCGTCTCAGACCGTGGCCCAGAGCGACATCCCCGCGCTGCACGACGCCGCGTCCACGAGCGGTTTCGATCCCGTGGGCCTCACCGCGGCGGCGCTGGAGGCGGCGCACACGACCACCGGCTTACCCTGGTGGGCCACCATCGCGTGCGGTGCGGTCGCGGTGCGCGCGGCGCTCTTCCCGTTCACGGTGAAGCAGGCCAAGGCTGGCGCGCTGCTGAACACCGCCATCGCGCGCGCGCGGGATCGGGACGGCAAGCCCCCGAGGGACGTCGCCTCCGTCTTGGCGGCCGCCTCGGAGCTGAGGCGCGCCACCGACGGGGTCTCGCTCGGTTGGTTGATCGGGGGCCCGCTGATCCAGCTCCCGACGTTCGTGGCGGCGGTGATGTCCGTGCGCCGGCTCGTCGCCGACGACGCCGTCGCCGCGAAGGGCCTGGCGTCCGGGGGCATCTCGTGGTTCTCCGACCTCACGGAGGTGGCCGTGCACGTGGACACCGCCACCGCGCCCATGGGCGCGTACGGAGCGATCCTGCCGGTGGCGGTCGCCGGCGCGCTCTTCGCGAACATCAACAACGCCTGGGGAGGCGCCGCCGAGAAGTCCAAGCCGGCGCTCGCTTTGAAGCTGTTCATGGAGTGGCTCACCGTGCCCACGCTGCTCATCGGGCTGACGCTGCCCCAGGCCGTGCACTGCTACTGGCTGCCCGCCAGCGTCACCGCGCTCGCGCAGGGCGCGCTCATGCGCACCAGCGCCGCCAGGAAGGCGCTGGGGATCGACCCCGATTTGGGCGCGGCGTCGCGCGGGAGCGCCGAAGGACGGTTCGGGGAGGCGAGCGAAAACGCGCGCGACGACCTCCGGGCGGCGCGCGACGGGAAGCTGGAAAGCGATGAGGGCACGCGCGGTTCGCACGTCTCCTCTCGTCGCCCCGCGATCGCGTTCGAGCGCGACCTGGAGGCTGGCGAGGCGGAGGCGCTCCGCGAGGCGGCGGAGGCGATGGCGGCGGAGAAAACGGAGACCGCCGAGCGCATCCTGGCGCGCGCCGCGGAGTCGGGGACATCCGCCTCGCCGTCGGCGGCGGCGTCTCTCCTCTCCGCCGCCGCGCACCCGGCCGTGCTGTTCGCGCTCGGGCAGACGCGCGCGAAGCTCCGCCGGTGGCGCGGCGCGGCGGCGGCGTACGACGCGTGCGCGGCCGGCGAGACGGACGCCGAGCGCCGGGGGCGCGCGCTGGCGGGGGCGGGCGTGGCCAAGGCGAGCTCGGGGGACGCCGCCGGCGCGGCGAGTCGCCTGGAGGCGGCGCTGGTCGTCCGCCCGCGCGACGTCTCTTGCATGATCAGCCTCGCGGCGGTGCGCAAGAAGCAAGGCGATCCGAGAGAGGCGCTCGCGGTGCTCGAGCGCGCCGCCGCGATCGCGCCGGAGGTGCGCGCGCGCTTCATTGAGCCGCTCGAGCGAGAGACGCGAGCGAAGCCGTCGGCGGCGGGGAGACGCGACGGCGACAAGGCGAGGGGGAAAAAAAACGCGGTCGCGGCGCGCGGGCGAGGCCCACGAGGCGGGAAACGACGAGGCGATGATGAGCCTGCCTTTTAGACATTCTTTTAGAAGACGACACTATGACTCTCTACGCGTTTGTTACGCGAGTACGAACTGTGACAGTGACTCCCGTCCTCAAAAGTCCTTTGAGGACGTCCACCGCGGTGCGCGAAAAATCACGAGAGGTCGAACCCGCTCTCGGAGTGGATGGCGAGCAGGAGTTTCTCGCGCGCCGTCTCCTCCGACGCGTAGGGGGGAAGCTTCATCATGTTCATGCAGGTGGCCGCGGTCGGCAGGCGGTCGGTGTCCGCGCTCGCCTCGGGCGCCTCCGAGCCCCCGCCCATGCCCGCGCGGTGCACGCAGAAGCTCGGCGCCAGCTGCGAGAACCCCAGCAGAGGCGTGTTGGGGCACGCCGTGACGAAGCGCAGGAACGCGCGCTGGTCGTCCCGCGAGAACCCGTCGAGGATTCGCCACAGCATCGCGATCGTGGGGTGCTCCGCGAAGTACCCGCCGCTGTACACCGTGCACGCGGCGAGGTCCGCGACGTTCAACCCCCCACCCGCGCCCGAGATGAGCAGACGGAGCTCGGCGGGCGCGAACACGCGCAGCGTCTCCGGTTCTATGAGCGACCGAAACCCACGCACAAACGCCGCGCTCTGCTTTTTGATCTGCCGGTGCAGCAGGTGGTGCGCCATGAGGTGCACGTACCGTCCCCGGTTGGCGGCTGTCACGGCCACGTCCCCGCCGCCGGGCACGAGCTCCACGCTGGCGTGCGCGTCTCCGCGCCGAGACGCGTACCTCGACTGGTCCGTCGCGGTGAAGTCCAGGCCGAGCGACGCCACGTCCGCGGGCGCCAGGGTCTTCAGGCTCAGCAGGTGGCGGTACGTCTCGCCGTCCAGCGTCGCGAGGTCGTTGAGCTCCGGCGGGCGCCCGTCGCGCAGCTTCGCCAGGAAGAAGCCCGCAAGAGGCACATCCACGAGGATGCCCTCGTACACGGCCTTGCCCAGCACGGCGCCCAGGAACTCCAGGCGCCGCAGGTGGTCGGCGCCGCACGCCGTCTCGGACGCGGGGTTCGGGTACAGCGTCAAGTCCGGGGTTTCTGCGAACAAGCCCGCCTTCGCGTCGAACGCCTCGCGCACGAGCGCGCCAAGGAAATCTTTGAACAAACCGCCGCCGTCCACGCCCGGTTCCTCGACGCCGTGCTGGTTTAAGAATCTGACTCGCACGGTGCCTTTCAAAGACCCGGGTGGGCGAACGCCGGGGTTCGCGACCCGCCACTTAGCGGCGTCCGCCGCGAAAACCGCCGGACCGAGCTGGTCCATCGCGTCGTCGAACACGCGCCCGCGCGTCACCGTCACGTGGTGCTCGGGCGCGATGCCCAAGAACTCGGCGGCGCCGCCGCCGCGAAGTCCGACGCTCTCCGCGCGATCGCGCGCGATGCCCGCCGCGAACCACCGGACGCGCGCGTCGAACGGCACGAGCGCGGGACCGCGCCGCAGGAGCTCGGCGGCGCGCCCGCGTCGGCGGCCCGCGCGCGAGTCTCGTCTTCGCGCCGACGCGCCCGCGCCGAGGTCGGCGGCGGCTTCGACGAGGAAGCCGTCCGCCGCCGAGCCCCCGCCCGATGCGAACAGCTCGGGCGCGTGGAACAGAGAGGGGTCCACGAGCCCGAGTCTACCGTTGCGGTCGTGCACCTGCGCCAACGCGCGCGCCAACGAACGCGTCGTGAAGGCCCGAGACGCGAACGCGTCTTCGTCGTTGTCGTCGTCGTCGTCGCGGCGCGCCTCCGGCGGAGCGTCGTCGCTCGCCTCGACCCAGAGCGCGTGCCAGAGCGCGTCGCGGAGCGTGGCGACCAGCGCCGGCGTCTCCGCCGCCGGGAGGGGCTTGCCGCGCTTCGCGAACTCCTCGTCATCACCCGTGAGCAGGAACGTGCCGTACGCGGAGGCGAAGACGCCGAGGGCGGTCATCCAGCGCGCGTTCGGAGTGACGGTGTAGGAGCTTCCGGCGCCGGAGGCTGTTTTAAGACGCGACCCGAACGGCGGCGCGACGCCCGCCGCGTTCGGAGCGCCGAATCGCTCTCGCTCCGAGCCGCGCGTCGGGAAAAACCCGTCCTCTTTCGGCCACCGCCGCGCTTCGCAGAAGCGCGAGTACACGCGCCACGCGCGCGCGATGAACGGCGTGCCGAACGCGAGCGAGGACATCAGCGCGCCTCGGTCCGCGGACCTGAGCCTCGCGGCGAGCGCGGCGACGAAGGAAGAAACTGCGCGCGCGCCGGCTTCGCTCGCCGCCGCGCGCGTGGTCGGCGCGGCGGGGTCTCCGGCGTCTGCCGAGTCCACGGAGACGGCGAACCCGTGATCGCCCTCGTCCCCGTGCGTCGCCGTCTCCGCGCCGTCCACCAGGCACGCGTCCACGAGCATCTTGAGGAACCCCGGCTCGAGCGCCGAGACGATCTGCGCGCGCGCGCCCGGGTGGACGGAGCGGAGCCCGAGCGGAAAAGCGGAGCCCGTTCCGTTCGAACCGGCGCCGCGGCGACGTCGCCGCGTCGCCGCGCGCCGCGCGCCCTCGTCGACCTCGTCGACCTCGTCGTCGCTCGCGAGCGAGCTGCCGTCCGAATCGGAGAAGTCGGAAGACGCGACGGCGTTCGTCTCCGCGGCGTCTTCCGAGTCCATGGGCGCGACTCCGTCGACGAACCCTCCGTCGTCCGTCTCCGCGACTCCGGTCCCGTCGGAGGGGCGCCCTCCCTCCGCCTCCGGAACGCCCGCTTCCCGAGCTTCCGACGCGATCGAGGCGATCGCCTCAGCGTCGCGCGTCCAGAGCGTCGTTCCCGGCGGTAACTGCCGGAGCAGCGACGCCGCCGACTCCGCGAACCGCGTCGCCGCGCGCCGTCTCTCCACGCGCGAGACTTTACCAACCGCCGCGAGCCCTACGCCCGCGCCCTCGACCAGGTTCCCGAGCGCCCACGCCGCGGCGTAGCCCCCGTGCCCCCGCCGGCGGTCCTCCGATTCGGGCGGGTCGGGGAATCGGACGCGGCCGGAAGCGCGCGTCAGAGCGTGGAGCGCCGCCACCGACGCGTGCCAAGCCGTCGCCGGGTCGCCGCCGCGCCGCCACGCTCGAGGCAGCGAAAGAAGCTGGACGGCGAACGAAGTCGCGTCGGCGTCCGGGACCCGCCGATCGATTCCGACCCCCGCGGTGTTTTTTGGTTCATCGCCGTATCGCCGCGCGACTCGGGTCCAGAGGACCTCGAGCAGCCTCGCCGTCGCCGCGCACCGCGGCCGCCGCGCCGACGCCGCGCGCAGCCGTTCCGCCGCGCCGCCGCGACGAAGCGCGCGCGCCGAAACGGAGCGTTTTTCGCAATTCCCGCGACCCGGTTCAAAAGTCCGGGAAGCGTCGCGCGAAAGCGCCTCGCTCTCGTCAGTCAGAGCGAGGACCGCCCACGCGAGCGCCCAGGCCTCGTTCGCGCCGAGCGCCGCCTCGGCGTGCTCGCCGAGCGCGCTGAAGGCGAAGGCGACGACCCGGGACGCGACCAGCGTCGCGCGCGCCGAGTCTTCCGCCGTTTCGACATCCGCGGCGAGAAGCGCGCGCCACGAGGCGCGCGTCGCCTCCGCCGCCGCTCCGTTCCCGCGCGCGTCCCCCGCCGAATCGCGCGCAGTCTCGCGTCCGTCACCGCGGCGCGCGACCGACGCGCACGCGCGCGCGACGAGGGCGGCGTCCGACGCGAGCCCGGGCTTGGCGAAGAAAAGAAGCTCCGCGAAGAAAGCGCGCGCGCCCGCGCCGCCGTTTGTTTTTTCCGCCGAAGCCGGCGTCGCGCCGCGCTTTCGGAGCCATCGCGAACGGGCCGACGCGCGCGCGGCGCTCAGGGCGCGGCTCGAGCGCCAGGCAGCCTGCGTTTCGAGGGTTTGCGATTTCGAGGAAGACGGGGCGCACGAAAGGAGAACACAACCGGATCCCATCGCGTGAGGCGTGAGGTCAGTCGGCGAGAACGCGTCGCGGTCCGTCGCGCCGCGGAGAATTGAAAAAAAACGCGCAGCAGGAAAAGGTGCCGAGTCGTTCTTTCGATCTGAGATCCGACAGCGGACGCGCCTGTATCAACGAGACCGACCGCGTCTCCGCGCGTCGCCGCGACCGCTCCTCTCGGTCCTTTCTGGCCTGCTCGAGCAAAGACGCGCGGTCGCCCTTGTCCTTGGACGCCCCGCCGAGGGCCACGCGCTTCGCCGTCCTGAACGACCCGTCGAACATCTTCCCCGAATCTGAGAACGACGGGTTTCGGGCGAAACGATCCGATGGGGCGCCCCGCCGACGAACACTCGCGGCACGATTTCCCGGCGACGCCCGTCCTCCGAGTCGAAATACCGCGGCCGCACGCGCGTCTGGCTCGTCCCACTCCTCGAGGACCGGAACGCGCGGCCCTGGCCTGCTGATGACGCCCGCGCGCGGCACGAAATGGGAGCCAAAGAGACCTTCCTGTTTCCTCGCAACCCAAAAAAACTGCCGTTGTCGCACGCGTCGCATCGTCTCACGAACTTTTTCCGTCCGCGCCTCGGCACACCGCCTCGCGCCGGTCGTCGCTCGGTGCGACCTTGGGCGCGCGCGCTTACGGCGCATCCGAAGGTCACGGAACGCCATGGCGACCGTGGGCATGCGCGGGCTGAACATCTTCATCCAGGACGTGCGCAATGCGGCCAACAAGGAGGTGGAGCAGGAGCGCGTGGACAAGGAGCTCGCGAACATCCGCAAGAAGTTCAAGAAGGTCAAGGACATGACGCCGTACGACCGGAAGAAGTGCGTTGTGTGACGAGCCGAGAGTTTTGCTCGTCTTCGAGGCTGCTGATGTAGCTTCGGATCGCATCCAGACTCGTCGCTGGACCGGTGCCCCCCTCGCGCCAACCCCCGCGCCCAGATCCGCGGCGATCAAGAAAGCGCCACTTCGACGCGTTCCAACGTTTCTCCTCTTTCTTTCGCGCAGAAAAGGGGGAAACTCCCGTTTTCTCTCCGCCCGTCTGACAACCACCGCCCCCCCTTCGACCTCCCGCAGGTACGTGTGGAAGCTCCTGTACATTTACATGCTCGGGTACGAGGTTGAGTTCGGGCACATGCACGTGGTGGGCCTGATCTCCGCGCCCAAGTACTCGGAAAAGCAGGTTGGGTACACGGTCGCGTCCGTGCTCCTCAACGAGACGCACGAGTTTCTGCGATTGGTGATCAACTCCGTGCGCGAGGACATCATCAGCCGCTCCGAGATTTTCCAGTGCCTCGGGCTGAGCTTTGTGGCGAACGTGGGTGGTAGGGAGTTCGCGGACGCGCTCGCGTCGGACGTGCAGCGCGTGCTGCTCAACGGCGGCGCGCGGCCCATCGTGCGCAAAAAAGCCGCGTTGGCGCTTCTGAGACTGTTCCGCCGCAACAAGGAGATTCTCGTCCCTGAGACGTTTTCGCGCCAGCTCGCGGATCTGCTGGACGAGCGCGATCTGGGCATCCTGTCTGGGGTGATGTCTTTGTTGACGGGCATCGTCGCGCACGACAGCGCGGGGTACGAGGTATGCATCCCGAAGGTGTGCGCGGTGTTGACCCGCCTGGCGAGGAACAAAGACATCCCGGCGGATTACCAGTACTACCTGCTGCCGTCGCCGTGGCTGCAGGTGAAGTGCCTGCGCGCGCTGCAGTACTTCCCCACGCCTGAGGACCCCGAGTACTTGCGCGCGGAGGTTGATGTCATCTCCGGCATCTTGCAGGGCACGGTCGCCGTGCGCAACGTGAACAAGAACAACGCGCTGCACGCGGTTCTGTTCGAAGCGGTTTCGCTGGCGGCGCAACTCGACCTCGGGGAAGACGCCGGGTTGATTGAGCGATCCATCGGCGTCCTCGGGACGTTTGTTACCGAGAGCGAGCCGAACATCGCGTACCTGGGTCTGAACCACCTGACGAACCTCGTCGCGCCCGACACGCTGGAGGCGATCAAGAGCTACATCCCGGAGGTGATCCCCCGTCTGCACGACGTCGACATCAGCATACGCAAGCGCGCGCTCGATCTGCTCTTCGCCGCGTGCGACGCTTCCAACGCGCGCGACATCGTCGCCGAACTGCTTCGGTACCTGACGACGGCGGACTTTGCGATACGAGAGGAGCTCGCGTTGAAGACGGCCATCCTCGCCGAGCGCCACGCGGCCGCTCTCGAGGGGGGTAAGCGGTGGTTCCTGGAGACGTGCCTGACGCTCATCGACAAGGCGGGTGACTTCGTGAGCGACAAGATGTGGCACAGGGTGGCACAGGCGGTCACGAACGCTCCCGAGCTGCACGCGCCCGCCGCTCGGCGCGCGCTGGACCGCCTGCGGCGAGGCTCGCCGCATTTCATGTTTGCGCGCGTCGCCGCGTACTGCCTGGGCGAGTTCGGGCACGCGCTCGACCCGGGCGACGCGTCGCCCGCGGAGACGGCGGGCTTGTTGCTGACTGAGTTCGCATCCGCCGACGTCGACACGCGGCGCGTGATTCTCTTGGCGCTGGCGAAGATCGCGTCGCGCGCCGACGAGGCGACGCGCGCGCGTCTGGGCGACGTTTTCCGCGCGCACGCCGTCTCCGAGCAGGTGGAGATCCAGCAAAGAGCGGTGGAGTACTTCGTCATGACGAACGTCGCCGGGAACGCGCAGAGGTTACGTTCGGCCATGCAGCCCATGCCCGCGTTCCCGGAGCGGAAGTCCGCGTTGGAGAGCGAGGTGGTCACCGCGGGGGGGGGCGCCGCCGACGCCGCGGCGGTGCGCAAGGCGCGCGCCGGCGCCGTCCGCG
>MDSV01147082.1_pt1 | contig 10310 bp, 13 predicted proteins | sample 810851 | NCBI WGS metagenome assembly MDSV01 (sample SAMN05326640, study PRJNA326480) | marine metagenome | isolation source: seawater | place: Atlantic Ocean: North East | collected 2012
ATTAAATAATTATTTGATTGACCGATATAAATTCTCAAGCTATACCCCTGCGCATATGGCTAACACTAAATCTGCAATTAAGAGAATAAGAAGAATAGCAAAACAAACTTCAGTTAATAAAGTTAGAAAAAGCCGATACAGAAATGCCATAAAGAAGATGAATCTCCTAATTGAGGATAAGAAAAAAAATGAAGCATTAAAATTCTTGCCTAAATTGAATTCTGAACTAATGAAAACTGCTAAAACTGGAATCATAAAGAAACAGAGTGCCTCAAGGAACGTCTCTAGACTTACAAAGAAAATCTCTGCACTTTAAGTCTAATACCTATAGTTGATTCAACTACAATGATACGCATTATATGTAAGTTGAAGATATTCCTTTTCCATATTTAGATTTAGTAAATAAATAATCCGGATCAATTCAATTAAAAATTTCAAACGCTTGAATTGAAAAATAATATTTATAAATTCATAATTAATAATAATACAATTATAGATTTCATTTTTTTTTGATAATAAAAAATTATCTCTTGCAAATATCTTTATATCGTTCTAACTGAGATTCTTCCTTTGATTTATGAATAACAACTTTACAAATAAAAATTTAGATAATTTAAAAATAGAAAATTTAAACTGGACTACTGTTCAAGTCCAAATGAAAAACAAACTAGGTCTTGAAATTTATGAGAGCTGGTTAAAAAAGATAAATTTTGAAGAAGAATTTAACAATTATATCTTGTTAACGGTTCCTACTAGGTTTATCCGAGATTGGATTACATCTAGATATTTAGATCAAATTTTACAAATAATCAAAACTTATAAAAAAGATATAATCAGAATTGAATTTAAAATAGCTGATCAAAAATTAACTGTAGAAAAAAATAAAAATGAAGATATTCGAAATTTTGAAAATAAAGAGAATGTATCTTTCTTAAAAGACTCCTTCCTTCAATATAATAGAATTGATCCTAATAAAAGATTAGATAATTTTTTGACAGGTTCTAGTAATAAACTTGCTTTTGAAGCATCAACAAAAGTTACCGAAAATATTTCACATTATAACCCACTATATCTCTATGGAGGAGTTGGTATGGGTAAAACTCATTTATTAAATGCTATAGGTCTTGAGTTGAAGAAAAATAATAAAGTAATGTTTATTTCAGCAGAGAGATTTATGTATCAATTTGTTAAGTCAATTAAATCTAATGATATGGTTAAGTTTAAAGAATACTTTAGAAACACAGATATTTTATTGATTGATGATATTCAATTTATGAATGGAAAAGAGGCAATGCAAGAAGAATTTTTTCATACTTTCAATGCTCTTTTAGATAAAGGTTCTCAAATTATAGTTTCAGCAGATAGAGCTCCAAATAAATTATCTAGAATACAAGAAAGAATAAAATCTAGATTTTCAGGTGGATTGGTAGTCGACATACAAAAACCAGACTTTGAACTAAGAAAAAAAATTGTAGATCAAAAAACTCAAGAATTAAACAAGCTTTATTCAGATCAAGTAAATATTACAAAAGAAATTAAAGATTTTATAAGTATGGAGATTACCGCTAGTATCAGAGAGTTGGTAGGATCAATTAATAGAATTTTTTCTTTTTCACGGATTTATAATAAGGTACCGAATTTAGCAGAAACAAAAGTTGTGTTAAAAGATCTTTTAAATCTATCTGAAAATAAAGTAACAATAGACTTAATACAAACGCTTGTATGTAAATTTTTTAAAATTAGTAAAAATGAGATGCTGTCCTCAAGAAGATCAAGATACCTAGTGAGACCAAGACAAACAGCTATTTATCTGACTAAGATTTTGACATCTAAATCACTTCCAGAAATTGGTAGAGAATTTTCAAATAGAGATCACACAACAATAATTCATTCTGTTAAAACAATTGAAAAATTAAAAGACAGTAACCCAGAAATGGTTGAGAATTTAAATAAATTAAAAAATCAGATATTATATAACCAGAAAGATAATGAAATTTAATGTTAATCAGCAAGATTTGCAACAAGCCCTAAGTTATTGTCAGGGGGTCATTGAGAAAAGAAGCACTCTTCCTATACTTTCTAATGTTTTGATTGACGCTAGTAATTCAAAGTTAACAATAACAGCTACAGATTTGGATTTGATATTCATACATCGAATAAACAATATTGAAATTATTGAAGAAGGAAATACTACAACAACTTCCTCAATCATGTATGATATAGTTAGAAAATTTTCCTCAGGTAAAAAAATAAATTTACTTCTTTCAGACTCTAGTAAGCTGCAATTAGAATCTGAAAAGTCGATTTTTAATCTTAATTGCATTAGTCCTTCAGAATTTCCCTTAATGGATGAAAATTTTAATGACAATGAATTTTCTATCAAATCAAAAAACTTATTAAAACTTCTTAATAAATGTAAATTTTCAGTTTCTAATGATGAAACAAGGCATTACCTAAGTGGGATATATTTACATCAAACGAAGGTTGAGGACAAAAATTATCTAACAGCCGTAGCAACTGATAGTCATAGAATGTCTGTTTCAAAAATAAGACTAGATAAAGAAATTAGTTTTGAACCTATAATTTTACCAAAAAAAACAATTTTTCAATTAGTCTCATTATTAGATAGTTATGAGGGAGATGTTAAAATATCTAATCTGAAATCAAAAATAAAATTCGAGCTAAAAGATAGTATTTTAATTTCAAAACTTATTGATGGTAAGTTTCCAAATTATATACAAGTAATTCCTAAAAATAATCAAAAAAAACTAGAGATAGATCTAAAACTTTTTTTAGACTCTGTTGATCGTGTAGCTTCAGTATCATTGGATAAAAAGGATGGTGTTAAATTCAATCTAACTAAAGATGCTTTAAATCTTTCAGTAAATAACACCAATAGTGGCGATGGAAATGAAACTTTAAATGTTAAATTCGATCACAACTTAGAAATTAGTTTTAATTCAAGATATTTAATTGATGTTTCTTCACAATTAGATGGTGAAAAGATTGAAATCTTTTTCAATGATACAGGATCTCCAGCTTTAATTAAAGATCCTGGAGATTTTGACAGTATCTACGTCGTTATGCCTATGAAAGGCTAATTAATTCTGTCTAGTTCTGTATAAATTTTTTTTTCTAAGTTTCTTAGAAATTCGTGCTTGCCCAACTCATAATTTATTAATGGAAGTACTGAGATCGTAATTAGTTTATTTGGTTGTTTAAGTCCCTTTTTTGGCCACACATAGCCAGAATTGATTGCAACTGGTTGACAAGGAATTTTTAACTCCTCATATATTCTTAAAGCACCTTTTTTAAAAAGAGGACGTTCGTTTGGCCTAACCCTTGTTCCTTGTGGAAAAATTATTAATGGTTTTTTATTATTAATAATATTTTTTTTAATATCATCAAAAAAATTTATATTTTCTTTTGAAATTTTATTTCTTTTTATTGAAATTGAACCAATCTTTTTTAAATACCAACCAAAAATTGGAATAAGCATTAATTCCTTTTTTAATATAAATTTAGGTGAATTAAAGATTGTTTGAAGATAGAAAGTTTCAAACATTGATTGATGAGAAGCAGCAATAAAAAAAACTTTATTATTTATGATATTCTCCTTTCCTAAAACTTTAATTTTTACTGATAAAATTATTTTAAGACAAAAACCTGTCCAATGTCCCATTAACCTACCTCCAGCCGATACGAAACTTTGTGGCAAAACAAGAGTTGGTAAAAAAACTAGTGATATAAAAATTATTCCAGAAAAAAAAATTATTGAAAATAATAAATTTCTTAACATTCTTATTGTTACATTAACTCAGACATTTTTTGTCTTTTACTTATTATCTCAATTTTTGATCCTCTTATCAATATTTCTGTTGGCTTAGGTCTCACATTGTAATTCGAAGCTAAAGACATACCGTATGCCCCTACATCACATATAGCTACAAAATCTTTTTCATTTAATATTTGAAATTTTGTAACTGTTGAAAATGTATCTGTACTTTCACAGATTGGTCCTACAAACTCGTAACTCTTTTTTTTTGTTTTTGTTTTTCTTTCATAAGGTAAGATTTTATGAAGAGCCCCATATAGCGCAGGTCGCATTAAATCATTCATAGCAGCATCTAAAATTACAAAATCTTTTTTATACCCCTTTTTGATATATAGAATTTTAGTGATTAAAATTGCTGAATTACCTACAATAGATCTTCCTGGTTCAAATATAATTTTACAATCATTTTTTTTTAAAAATTTATCTATATTTTTAGAATATTTTTTTAAATTTAATTTTGAATTTTTATGTTCATAATCAATACCCATTCCCCCACCTAAATCTATAAATTCAAATTTGTGATTTGTTTTCTGTATAGTTTTATCTACAACATTCAACATATCTTGATATGGTTTAACACTAAGTATTTGACTACCAATATGGACACTCAAACACTTTAAACTCAAATATTTTGATTTTTTTAAATATTTAACTAACTCAAGAAATATTTTTTGATCAACTCCAAACTTATTTTCTTTTTTACCAGTCGAAATTTGACTTAACGTTTTTGCGTCTGTATTTGGATTTAATCTAATACCTATATCAACAATTTTTTTTTTTGACTTTGCAATTTTCTCTATTTCTGAAATTTCACTTTTAGATTCTGTATTGATTAACAAAATATTCTTACGAATAGCATATTCAATTTCAGAAAAAGTTTTGCCAACCCCTGAGAAAACAATTTTTTTAGGTTTGATGCCAGCCTTTAGTGCTTTCATCAACTCACCTCCAGAAACCACATCTGCACCAAAATTATTATTTTTTATCTCTCTTAAAATCCGTAAATTTGAATTTGCTTTCACAGCATAACAAATTAAAGGATTAAATTTTTTAAAATGATTTTTTAAATTCAAAATATTATCTTTAATTCTTTTCATTGAATAACAATAAATTGGAGTTTGAAACTTCTTTGCAAGAAAACGTATATCAAAACCATCAATTACAAGTTTTTTATTTTTGTAAATCATGAAATTGTAATTTTTTTAGTAACAATTATTTCAGAATTTTGATTTTTTTCTTTATATATAGGATCACCTTTTTTTCCACATGAAAAAATCAAAATAGCAATAAACAGGAACATACAAATTTTTTTTATCATAAGTTATTTTTATATTTCATTATCATTTTTTTAATGTTTTCAAAAGATGTTCCTCCATAAGATTTTTTTGAGCTAATTGAATTCTTTAATTCAAAAACTTTTAGAACCTCATTAGTAAGTTGTGGTTCTATCTTTTTTAGTTCTTCTATCTTAAGTTCTTTAAGTTTCTTTTTTTTCTTCTCAGCGAAGTTAACAATTTCAGCAGTCTTTTGATAAGCTTTTCTAAAAGACATCGAATGATTTTTTACCAAGTAATCTGCTAGGTCTGTCGCAGTTATAAAGCCAGAATCAGCCAACATATACATCTTTTTTTTATTTGGATAAATATTCATTAAAACTTCATTAAATATTTTTAAGCTATTGATTAATATATCGTAAGATCTAAAAACTATTTCTTTATCGTCCTGCAAATCTTTGAAATAAGTTAATGGCAGACCTTTCAGAATTGTTAACATTGAAACTAAATTACCAAAAGTTGAACCAGTTTTACCTCTTAAATATTCTAATAAATCTGGATTCTTTTTTTGAGGCATGATTGATGAACCGGTTACTATTTTATCAGATAGTTGAATCAGATCGTATCCATCTGAGTTCCATATAATAAGTTCCTCCGCAATTCTTGAAATATGCATTGAACATACTGAAATAGCAAAAAGAAAATCTAAAACAAAATCTCTATCAGATACAGTATCTATTGAATTTTTTGTTGGATTTTTAAAACCTAGTTTTTTTGCAGTAAAATTTCTATCAATATTAAAAGACGTGCCTGTGAGGGCTGCTACTCCTAGAGGGCTTTCATTTAAGCTTTCCATATTACTTAAAAATCTTCTTTTATCTCTGGTAAACATTTCAATATATGCCATGAAGTAATGAGCTAGTGAAATTGGTTGAGCATTTTTTAAATGAGTAAAACCTGGCATAATTGTATCAATATTCTTTTCTGCAATTTTAATTGTAGATTTAATAACTTTATCTAAGTTAAAATTAATTTCTTTGGTTGCTGTTCTCATCCAAATTTTTAGATCTGTAATGACCTGATCATTTCTAGATCTACCCGTATGAATATAACCCGCTTCTTCTCCAATAATTTGAAAAAGTTTTTTTTCAATATTCATATGAATATCTTCGTATTTTTTATTAAATTCAAATTTATTTTTTGATATCTCTTTTTCTATCTTTTGAAGTCCATATATGATTTTATTTTTAATTTTGAAAGTTATAATTTTTTGTCTAAATAGCATCTCTACATGTACAATTGAGGCAGCAATATCTTCTTTATATAATCTTTTATCAATATCAATGGATCCACCAACTTTCTGAAAAAACAAAGACGTTTTTTTTTTAATTCTGGTATTCCATATTGTCTGATTGTTTTTATTTTTTACCATGATAGTTACTTATACATATTTAATATGAGATTTTTAATAATATTTATATTCCTTATTTCTGACTTGTTAGCAAATGAAGTACCAAATATTAAAAATATAGTTGTTAATAATGAACTGAAAACATACGATAATATAAACTTCTTAAATTCTAATGGAAAAATGATAAAATTAAGTGATTATGAGGGTAATTTAGTAATGCTAAATTTTTGGGCTACTTGGTGTGCACCTTGTAAAGAAGAAATGCCTTCATTGGATGCTTTAAAAGATAACCAGGAATTAGACAACTTAGTGATATTCCCAATAAATATTGGGAGAGAAAATCAGGATAAATCAAATAAGTTTTTTGAAGATCTTAAAATCCAAAATTTAAATATATTTTATGATAATCCTGTTACACTGGCCAAAGTTCTTGCTTTAAGAGGAGTGCCAACAACAATTTTATTTAATAAAAAAGGGGAAGAGTTTGCCAGAGTTATAGGTTCGATTAATTTTGTTGATGATCAATTTATTAAGTGGATAAAATTTTATAATTAGTCTTTGAAGAAATAAGCGAAAACTACAAGGACTATAATCGCGATAAATTGCAATAGAACCCTAAGCTGCATTAACTTGTTTGAATATTTTTTACTCATGCTTCCCCCTTTAAATAAAGTTCCTATACCAAGGATTAGTACAATTCCCACAGCAATTAAAAGCACTATTGATAAAATTTTAACAAATATTCCTGTAAACATTTTATTATTGTAGAGTGTTTTTTTAAAATAAAAAACAAATTAAATTGATAATGACATTTTGTCTTGATAGCACGATTATAAAACCTGAAATAGGTAAAGATATTAAAAACGCTATTATTTTACTTCATGGGTATGGAGGAGATGGTAAAGATATTAGCACGCTATCTTTGAATTGGAAAAGACACATGCCCAATACAATCTTTGTTTGTCCTAATGGTCATGAGCCGTGTGAAGTTAATCCAACAGGTTATCAGTGGTTTGATCTTAGTAGGGATGATCCAAATTATATATTAGCAGAGACACTTAAAGCAGAAAAAAAACTTCATAAGTTTTTAGATGAAATCAAGAATGAATATAGTCTTAGCAATGACAAAATAGTTTTATCTGGCTTTAGTCAAGGGTGTATGATGTCAATCAATCTTGGACTAACCCCTGATAAACCGTACGGGTGTATTGTTGGTTTTTCCGGAAAAATTATTGATCAAATTAATTTAAAAAATAGAATAAAAAACGTGACTGATACTTTATTAATTCATGGAGATCAAGATGATATTGTGTCACCGACTCATCTTTTAGAAGCAAAAGATTTTTTATTAAGAGAAAATATTAAAGTAGAAACACATTTGATAAAAAATTGTGGACATCATATTCCGATAGAAGCATCAAGCATTGCCCTAAAGTATATCTTAGAAAAAATTAATATTTAGGAAATATTGATATCATTATTTAATTGATATAAGATTTATTTAATGAATGAATTTGTTGAACAAAATGTTTCTTTAGAGAAGTGCCCTGCACTTGTACTAAACGCTGATTATAGACCATTAAGTTATTACCCTCTTTCATTATGGTCTTGGCAAGATGCTATTAAGTCTGTTTTCCTTGACAGAGTAATTATAGTTAGTAATTATGATAGACAAATTAGAAGTCCATCTTTTAAAATGAAACTTCCTAGTGTTATTGCACTTAAAAGTTATATTGTCCCTCAATCGAAACCAAGCTTTACAAGATTTAACGTTTTTTTGAGAGATCGATTTTCATGCCAATATTGCAACAGTAGAGAAGAATTAACTTTTGATCATTTGCTACCAAGATCCAAAGGTGGTGAAACGAATTGGAACAATGTTGTTACAGCTTGCTCAACATGTAATGTAAAAAAAGGAGGTAAACTTTTAAGATCCTCTGGCATGCAACTTAATCAATATCCTTATCAGCCAACTACTGAAGATCTTCATAAAAATGGTAAGCATTTTCCTCCTAATTATTTACATAAAAGCTGGATGGATTACTTATATTGGGATGTTGAGTTAGAGGCTTAGTTTCAGTTAAATTTTTTCAGAAATATTAATTGCAATTTTCGATCCTGTTTTAATTATCTTATCCATCAAGGAGTAAAAACCCTTTTTAGTTGCTCCTTTCTCGTAGGCTATATCTTTATGTTGTAGCTCATCCTGTCTAAATTTAATTATATTTTTTTTGAGTTCTTTCTCATTCGAGTCTAACTGATCAATTTGATTTTGATAGTGTTTATCAATAACCTCCTCCACTGATGCCGTACATAGCATCGCAGCCTTTTTTCCAAGCAAAGTTGAACCAAAACCTAAACCAACGCCTAATAAATCCCACAAAGGAAGAAGCTTAGTAGGTTTAATATTTCTTTTTTTAATTTCATTTTCAAAGAACTCACAGTGTTCTTTCTCATGAACTTTCATTTCTTCTATTGTTTTTTTTAATTCTTCATCCTTTATCAAAGTATTTAAAGCAAGAAGTTGACCTTCATATATTTTCACAGCTCCTCTTTCACCGGCATGATCAACTCTAATGAATTCTTCTATTTTATTTTTTGAGATCATTATTTATTAAAAAAATTTTTGTTGAAATTAAAAACATAAATATACTTATAATTATATTATAGGTTGTAAGTGATAAACCGAAAATTTTAAATGCTACATCTTTGCAGCTTATATTAAATTCTTTCATAGAATTTAAAACTTCCTCTTTTGTTAATAAATCAACGTTTTTAGATGCACATATTAGAGACTCATCGAAGAGGCCTTGTTCAATACCTAAATGATAGATTGAAATTAAAAATGAGAATGAGAAAATTAATAATAATAAAACAACATAAAAAAACTGATCCCCTTGGAACCTATAATTTAGGATTAGAACAATAATTGCTAACATGTAAGGAACTCTTTCTATCAGACATAAATTACAAGGTTGATAGCCTAGAATATATTGAATTATGAAAGCTGTTGCCAAAATCATAACACTTAAAATAAATAAGATTAAAAAATATTTTTCTTTTTTAAAGTTAGTCATAAAGTTTAATAAATAAATAAAAAATAGATGTTATTATTAAAATAAAAATACCAACTATTGTAAACGTTTTTTTACCATGTTTATTCATAAAACTAGTAAAGGTATCGCCAAACTTAGATGCTAAATAAGAAACTAAAAAAAATCTTAGACCTCTAGAACACAAACTAATCATAATAAAGATAGCAAAATTAAAACCAATTAACCCACTTGCGATAGTAAATACTTTATAAGGTAAAGGAGTAAATCCCGCTAAAAACAAAATACCAAACCACGCATAAAATCCATCACCATCAGAAAGGGCATTTTTTAAATAGTTAACTTTTTCTTCGTAATTATAAAATTCTATAATATTCATCGCAAAATCAAAAAAGTATGCTCCAAGAATGTAGCCAAGCATCCCTCCTAAAACTGAGCAAATAGTAGCGATTAAAAAAATCTTATAAAAGTTATTCTTATTTGCTATTGCCATAGGTGCGATCATGACATCAGGTGGAATAGGAAAAAACGAACTTTCTAGGAAAGAGACAATAGCTAGAAAATAGTTTGAATTTTTGTGCCCAGCTAATTTTAAGCATTTATTATAAAGATGAGTAAACATTTTTTTGGTTTTAATATAATTTCTGTTCTTATACTATTTAAAAAATATTTTTTTAAATTAAGGGCGAATGGCGGAACTGGTAGACGCGCACGACTCAAAATCGTGTTTCGCAAGA
>MDSV01026745.1_pt1 | contig 10308 bp, 8 predicted proteins | sample 810851 | NCBI WGS metagenome assembly MDSV01 (sample SAMN05326640, study PRJNA326480) | marine metagenome | isolation source: seawater | place: Atlantic Ocean: North East | collected 2012
TAAATTTCCTATGTTATCTTGGAAATAATTTAAATTTAATTTTTTTGCAAACTGAATCAAAAAATCAATTACCTTCTCCTCTTCTTTTGAAGGTCTAGGTACAGAATTGAGGTCTGTAAAATTATTCCATAAAATCTTTGGCTGAATTAATCTAATTTCATTATTCATATAATGTGTTTTGTGGTGCAAATTTAATTAATATCTATTTATTAACTTTATTTATGCTCAAATTAAAAAAAATATTAGCCTTAAGCTTAATACCACAATACTTATTAATTCATTTTATTTCGTTTTATCCTAGTTTTATAGAGTCTGTATATTCAAATCATATATATATATACATTTCAAGTTTTTTCAGAAGTATCTCTAGTAATATACCGTATGCTATCGGAGATGTTCTTTATATTATAGTAGGTGTCTTTTCTGTTTACTGGCTGGTTATAAATATAAAAAACCCTAAAAGGCTACTTATTGAATTATTTGCTTGCATATCTATAGCATACTTCTTTTTTAATCTAAGTTGGGGATTAAATTATTATAGAATTCCAATAAATAATCAAATTGAAAATACTAAATATTCTTATGAAGATTTAAACAAATTTTCTTTAAAACTAATTAAAAAAATAAATCAATTACATTTTCAACTTACATCTAATGACAGTATAAAAGTTATTCTTCCTTATAATTTTAAAGAAAATGCAAGAATTTCTATTTCTAACTATCATAATTTAGAGAAGAAATATAATTCACAATATTATGGATATAAATTTATTGATAGATCAATAAAAAGCGTGTCTGATTTTAATAAAAAAGAAAATAAAAATAATATTAAAGAATCAATACTAAGCTACCCTCTAACTTATATGGGATTTAGCGGATATTTAAATCCTTTTACTCACGAATACAACATTAATAGTTTAATTCCTAATAATAGCAAACCAATGGTTATTAGTCACGAAATAGCACATGAAATAGGATTTTCATCTGAAATGGAGGCAAACTTTATTAGTTATATTTCATTAATTAATAGTGAAAATATTTATTACCAATATTTTGGACATAGTTTTGCTTTAAGACAATGTTTAAGTGAATTAAGAAAGCTCAATAAAGAAAACTATAATTTACATCTCTCAAAGATTAACAAAGGAATATTGGAAAATTATAAAGAAATATTTGAGTTTTGGAATAATTATAATAATCCATTTGAACCTATTATTAAAAATATTTATGACAAATTCTTAAAGGCAAATAAAGTAAAGAGCGGAATTAAAAGCTATAATCAAAGCCTTTCATTAATTTTAAAATACAATAAACCATATAATGATTAAAAAAATATCAAGCACTGCTAATCCTGAGATAAAAGAATATATTAAGATTTTAAGAAAATCTAATGCCAGAAAGCAATCAGGAGATTTTCTGGTTGAAGGAGTAAGAGAAATTGATATTGCTATTAGAAATAATTATTTTATCAAAAAAATCATTTATAATCCAACTCTTATAAATTTTGATAAGGTTAAAAAATATGTTAAAGGAAAAACTAAGTGTATTGAAACAACAGACAGTGTTTATAAAAAAATTTCTTATAGAAGCAGTACAGAGGGGCTAATAGCTTTAGTTGAGAAAAAAACCCACAATATAGATACATTAAAAATTAAAAATAGGTCTCCACTTATTTTAATTTTAGATGGTATAGAAAAACCAGGTAACATAGGGGCTCTATTAAGAACATCTGATGCAGCTAAGATAGATGTAGTTTTTATTATCAATCAAAAAACAGATCTTTATAATGCTAATATTATTAGGTCAAGTATAGGATGTCTATTCAGCAATAATATTGTTTTAACAACTACAGAAAAAACTATTGAATATCTTAAAGAAAATAATATCAAAATATTTTCTAGTTTTTTAAAAGCTAGTACGGAATATCAAGAAATTAATTATAATGAAGGTTGCGCAATAGTTCTAGGATCTGAAGATAAAGGAGTAAGTAAAAAGTGGTTAGATGAATCCGATGAGTTAATCTATATCCCAATGCAAGGTCATATTGACTCATTAAATGTCTCTAATTCAGGAGCTATAATTATATATGAGGCTAAAAGGCAGAGAAATTTTAGATAATTTGAAATCCTAAATTTTTATTAAAGCCTTTGTCTATTAATTAGTTTATGGTAATTTTAGATTATGGCTGTCAAAGATATAGAAGTTGAAAAAAAAGCATTAGCAAAAGAATATAAAGAATTACTTAAGATTAGCTATCAAACACTTAGCGGTGATGATAAAAAATTAATTAGGAAAGCTTTTAATTTTGCAGTTGATGCACATGAACATCAAAGAAGAATATCTGGTGAGGCATATATTTTTCATCCCATTGCTGTAGCAAAAATAGTTGCACATGAAATTGGATTAGATGCAATATCAATAGCTGCTGCTCTAATTCATGATGTCGTAGAAGACAATAGCAATTACAGCATTCAGAATATTAACAAAATTTTTGGTAAAGATATTGCCAGAATTGTAGATGGATTAACTAAAATTTCTAATCTTAACAAAGAGACTGATACATCTAATCAAGCTGAAAATTACAGAAAAATGCTATTAACTCTTAACGATGATATTAGAGTTATAATAATCAAAATAGCTGACAGATTGCACAATATGCAAACTCTATCATCCATGCCTATTGAAAAGCAAATAAAAAAAGCCTCAGAAACATTATATATTTATGCGCCTTTAGCACATAGAATAGGATTATATAATATAAAAACTGAATTAGAAGACCTAGGCTTAAAATACACTGAGCCAGAGACATATAATGACATATCAAAAAGACTAATTGAAAATAAAAAAGATCAAGACGATTACATTGAGAAATTTAATAAAAGTATTAGTAAATCCTTATTAAAAGAGAAACTTAAATGCGAGATTAAAGGAAGGTCTAAATCTATATACTCAATTAGAAATAAAATGATCAAACAGGGAATTTCATTCGATGAAGTATATGATAAATTTGCTGTTAGAATTATTTATAATGCCAACAATAAGGATGAGAAATTTTTAGCATGGAAAATATACTCAATAGTAACTGACCATTTTACACCTAATCCGATTAGACTTAGGGATTGGATTTCAGCACCAAAATCAACTGGATATGAGGCATTACACATAACTGTCGTTGGTCCAAAAAGCAGATGGATTGAAGTACAGATCAGGAGTGAAAGAATGGATGAGATTGCAGAAAAAGGTTATGCTGCCCACTATAAGTATAAGCAAAAAAGTAAGAAATCTGATGATACTCTGGATGAATGGATAAATAAATTACAGGAAACATTAGAAAATCCTGATGCCAATGCTGTTGATTTTGTTGAACAATTTAAATTAAACCTATATGCAAAAGAAATTTTTGTTTTTACTCCTCAAGGTGAATTAAAATCTTTGCCAGTTGATGCCACGCCTCTAGATTTTGCCTTTGCTATCCATACAGAAGTTGGCCTTAAAACTAGAGGAGCAAAAGTTAACGGCAAGCTTGTCCCATTAAGTAAAAAACTTAAAAGTGGTGATAGAGTTGAAATACTAACTTCTGAAAAAATTAGACCAAGTGCTAATTGGATGGATTATGCGACAACTGCTAGAGCTAGGAGTAAAATTAAATCTACATTAAATGCTGAAAAAAAGAATTTAGCTAAAGAAGGAAAAGAAAAATTAAGAAGAAAATTGAAGCAATTGAGATTGACTCTTAACGATAAAATAATTGCTGAACTTCAAAAATACTTTAAGTTAAGTACAAGTTTAGATCTTTTTTATAGGGTAGGAATTAACACAATAGATAATGCAATGATTAAAAAATTTGCATCATCTAGGAGCAATGTGTTCATTAGTTATATAAAGAGCAAGATTAGGCGTAAACCTAAATTAGATACTGAAAAAGAAGAAATAACAAAAAAATACGATTCTCTTGTGTTTGGTAATGATGAGGAAAAATTGGATTATACAATTTCTATATGTTGCAATCCCATACCAGGAGATAATGTATTTGGTTTTATTACAATAAATGATGGGATTAAGATTCATAAAAAAAACTGCCCGAATGCATTAAGTATGCAATCCAATTATGATTATAGGATAATTAAAGCAAAATGGATTGATTCATCGCAAGAAGAATTCACTGTATCAATTGATCTAACTGGAATAGATAAGATAGGATTACTAAACAATATAACTAATATTATTTCAGAAAATATGAATATTAATATGAGAAAACTTAATCTTGAAACTGATAGTGGGATTTTTAAGGGTAATATTATAATTTCTGTAAAAACTAATAATTTGGTAACTAAGTTAATTGATAAGCTTAAGAAATTAAATGGAATCGAAAAGGTTAAAAGACTTTAAATTTTAATTAAATTTGTTATATGAGCACAGAAACTAAAGCTAAAAATTCTGAAATTGTAAAAAAAGTATTTACAAATTTTTTAGATAAAAATGGGTACAGAAAAACTCCTGAAAGATATGCTATATTAAATGAAGTATATAATTCTAAATTGCATTTCGATATAGAATCACTCTATATTAAAATGAAAAATAAAAAATACAGAGTTTCTAGAGCAACACTTTATAACACAATCGAACTTTTATTAGAGTGCTCCCTTGTAAGAAAACATCAATTCACTAAAGATAATCAAGCCTCATATGAAAAATGTTATTTTAATAAACAACATGACCATCTTATATTGACTGATACTGGAGAAATTATAGAGTTTTGTGACCCTAGAATTGATACAATTAAAAAAACTATTGAGGAAGTTTTTAACGTAAATATAAATAAGCATGCATTATACTTTTACGGAAAAAAAAATAACAAATAGGATAGAATGTCAATAGATTTATTGTTAGGTCTTCAATGGGGAGATGAAGGTAAAGGGAAAATAGTTGATGTATTAACATCAAAATATAAAATAATTGCTAGATTTCAAGGTGGACCAAATGCTGGTCATACTCTAGTTTTTAATAATAAAAAACATGTTCTACATACAATTCCATCAGGTATTTTTCATAAAAATAAAATTAATATTATTGGAAATGGGGTAGTTATTGATCCTGTAATTTTAAAAAATGAATTAAAAAATTTAGAATTAGAGGGCGTTAACTATAATAAATCATTATTAATTTCTAGAAAAGCTCATTTAATTCTTCCTACACATAGATTGATTGATGCTGCAAGTGAAAAGTCCAAAGGAAAAAATAAAATTGGATCAACTCTAAAAGGAATTGGACCAACGTATATGGATAAAACTGGAAGAAATGGATTTCGGGTTGGTGATCTTGAGAATGTGAACTGGAATGAAAAGTACTCTGAATTAAAATCAAAACATCAAAAATTAATTGATTTCTATAATGTTGATCTAGACTATAATTTTGATGAGTTAGAAAAAGAATTTTATGAGTCATTAGAAATATTGAAAGGTCTAAAATTTATTGACTCAGAAGAATTTATTCATCAAGAACAAGATAAAGGGAGTTCTATTCTAGCAGAAGGTGCACAAGGCTCTTTATTGGATATAGATTTTGGAACGTATCCTTATGTCACATCATCAAATACAACTGCAGCAGGAGCATGCACAGGTTTAGGTGTTTCTCCAAATTCAATAAAAGAGGTTTTTGGAATTTTTAAAGCATATACAACGAGAGTTGGGTCTGGCCCCTTCCCTACTGAACTATTTGATAGTGATGGTGAAAGAATGAGCAAAATAGGTAATGAATTTGGAGCCACAACAGGAAGGCCTAGAAGGTGTGGATGGCTTGATTTAGTAGCTCTAAAATATTCATGTAAAATAAATGGTGTTACAAAACTAATGATGATGAAGTCAGATGTTTTATCTGGGTTTAACTCAATTAAAGTTTGTACCTCATATGAATATAGAGGGAGTAATATTAATTATTTACCATATGATATTAGTGATAGTTCATTGAAACCGATATATGAGGAATTTAACGGGTGGGGTGAGGATATAACTAAAATTAGGGAATTTAAGGACCTTCCAATAAACCTAAAAAAATATATATCATATCTTGAAAAAGAATTAGAAATTCCTATTACCATTGTTTCAGTTGGACCTGATCGTACAGAAACAATCATAGTTTAAATTTAATTTTGAATAACAAACTATACATACTTAGTATTATTCTTCTGAGTCTAAATTTTAATAATGGACTTATGTCTCAAGAAAATACCAAAATCAAAATAGAAACTGCTGGGTTTTTTGATAAAGACAATGAAAAGTTTCCAAATGCAACTGTTTTAACTAGAGATAATTCAGGTCAAGTAATAATAACACATGAGGGCGTTAAAATGTGGTGTAACCAAGCCTTTTTTTATGAAGATAAAAATTTTATTGAAGCTTATGGAAATGTTATTTTAATTCAAGGGGATACAATTGATCTAAAGAGCAATTATTTAGAATACAATGGAGATAGCAAATTAGCATATGCAAAAGGAAATGTTATTCTAAATGAACCTACATCAACATTATATACTGAATCATTATTTTTTGACAGAAAAATTCAAGAGGCATATTACAATAATCATGGGAAATTAATAAAAACCCCATCTGACACAATAATAAGTGATATTGGAAGATTCTATATAGACCTGAAAAAATACAGATTTAAAGAAAACATAAATCTAAAAACACCAAAACAAGATATATATTCTAAAAAATTAGACTACTACACAGAAAGTGGACTAGCATATTTTTATGGACCAACTGACATTATTAGTGAAGACACTAATATATATTGTGAAATAGGTTTTTTTGACACCAATAATGACAATGGATATTTTATTAAAAATGCACAAATTGATTTTAATGATTCAAATATAAAAGCAGACAGCATTTACTTTGATAATAAAATAAATTATGCTGCAGCCACAAATAATATTAAAATAATTGATACTATAAATAAAACAACTTCTACAGGTCATTATGCTGAAATTTTTAAGGAGATTGATTCTATGTATATAACAAAAAGAGCACTAGTGGTATCATATCAAGAGAATGATTCAATTTATATTCATAGTGATACAATTCTAATGACTGGAAATGAAGAAAATAGAATTATAAGAGCATTTAAAAATGCCAAGATCTATAAATCAGATTTAAGTGGAAAGGCAGATTCAATTCATTTTAATAAAAAAAATGGGTTAGCAAAATTAATAAACATAAATGATCAATTAACTAACCCATTCGTAAAAACAAAGAAACCTATCCTTTGGAGTCAAGCAAATCAAATAACTGGAGACTCAATACATCTACTTTTTAACATTAATAATGATAAGTTAGATTCATTATTAGTGTTCAATAATGCACTTATAATTAATAAAGATAGCCTTGGGGAAGGATTCAATCAGATATCAGGTCAAAAATTATATGGAAATTTTATTGATAATAAATTAAGAAAAATTGACATAGTAAAAAATGCCGAATCAATATATTACCTTAGAAATTCTGAAAATGAATTGGTAGGGATAGATAGGTCTAAATCTGGAAAAATTAAAATTTTGTTAGACAATAACTCAATTGAAAAATTCAAGAAAATAAATCAAATTGACGGAAACACATACCCAGAAGAAGACTTTTTAGAAGAATTAAAGTTTTTAAAAGGTTTTTATTTTAGAGAAGATGAAAAACCAAAAAGTATTAAGGATTTATTTATAGATGATCCTAAATTGATTCTAAAAAAAATAAAAAGCTTAGAACTTAATTAACAAAAAATTAAAGAAGATTTTTTAAAATATCAAGCACAAACCACACCTAATCCAATGGCAATTGAAGTTTCTCATGCCAAAGGGTCATATATCTATGATAATAAAAATAAAGCTTATTTAGATTTCATTGCAGGTGTTTCTGCATGTAGTCTAGGACATAGCAATCCGTATGTTATAAATTCAATTAATAAACAAATTAAAAAGTATATGCATGTGATGGTATATGGCGAATTCATACTGAATCCATCAATAAAATTATGTAAACTTATAAGCACTCTATTACCAAGAAGTCTAAATTCTACATATTTAACAAATTCTGGAACAGAAGCAGTTGAAGGTGCTATAAAGCTTGCTAGAAAATATACAAATAGGAAAGAAATAATTGGATGTGAAAATGCATACCACGGCAGTACAATGGGAGCATTATCATTTATGGGTATCAAAGATAGACGTAAGCCCTTTGAACCGCTAATTCCAAAGGTTAAATTCATTAAATACAATTATGAAAAAGATATAAATAATATAACATCAAAAACAGCAGCAGTAATTATTGAAACAATACAAGGTGGGGCAGGATTTATTACTCCAACAAATAACTATCTAAAAAAAATAAAAGAAAGATGTAAAAAAGTTGGAGCATTATTAATATTAGATGAAATTCAAACAGGAATAGGTAGAACTGGGAAAATATTCGGGTTTGAAAATTATAATTGTATTCCTGATATAATAGTTTATGGAAAAGGATTAGGAGGTGGGTTGCCTATTGGAGCATTTACTGCAAATAAAAGAGTAATGGACTCTTTACAGAAAAATCCAATTATGGGTCATATAACAACATTTGGAGGAAACCCAGTAATTTCTGCATGTGCTTATGCAACATTAAAAAAGATTTCTTCATCTAGAATAATGCAAAATTGTATTAAAAAAGAGAAATTAATAAGGTCATTATTAATACATCCTGAAATAAAAGAAATTCGAGGTAAAGGATTAATGTTATGTATAATTTTATCCACACCAAAAAAGGTAAATAAGGTAATTCTAAAAGCAAAAGAGAGCGGGTTATTACTCTTCTGGCTATTAATAAATAAAAATGCTATAAGAATTACGCCTCCACTAACAATTACAAATAAAGAAATTATAAAAGGATGTAACATTATTTTAGATATTCTAAATAATAAAATATAAGTATGTTAATTAGTTTGTTAAGAAATAAACAATTATGAAAACATAAGTAATCCATTCTGCATTATTTTTATATAGAGAAATTTTCTATATGGATATAAATGATGTAAAATTCTCGGTCAATAGATTTGAAAAAATGATCAATGAAAATTCATTGCTTTTTTTTGACTCATTTGAATTTGAAAACATTATCAATTATTACTTAGAAAATGGCAAAACTGAATATGCCAGGAAAGCTATTGAGTTGTCATTAAGTCAACATCCAACATCTTCTAATCTTATTTTACTAAAAATTGAATTATACATTAATGAAAATAAAATCAATGAAGCTGACAAATTATTAACCTCAATCATAATTGATGAGAATATAAATGAAGAAGTCTATATTTTAAAAGCTAATATTTTATCTAAGAAAAAATTACACAGTAAGGCAATTAAATATTTAAATAAAATTTTATATACAACTGAAAATAAAAATGAAATTCATTATTTAATAGGCTTAGAATACCTATTTCTTGAAAATTTTATTGATTCAAAATCAAATTTTATCAAAAGTCTAAACTATAATTCATTAGACCATAGCACATTATATAATATAATTTACTGTTTTGAAATGCTTAATGATAAATATAGCTCAATGAACTTCTTAAAAAAATATCTTAATAAAAATCCATACTGTGAAATATCATGGTATACTATAGGTAAATTATATTATTCGTTAAAAGATTATGAACAAGCAATTAAATCTTTTGATTATTCAATTATATCAGATAGTAATTTTACTAGTCCATATATTGAAAAAGCAAAAGTTCTACAAAAATTAAAAAAATACCAAGAAGCAATAACTAACTATAAGGATTTATTAGCAATCAAAGAAAATTCTTATTATGCAATGATGAAAATTGGATATTGCTATGAGAAAATTAAAGAAAATAGTAATGCATTAGCATTTTATTATAAAGCTGTACATACAGAGCCTTCCTTTGATAAAGCATGGTATAGGTTAGCTAAATATTTTTTTAAAAATAAAAAATTTAAAAAAGCTAATGATTATATAGAGAAAGCTATACGAATAAATCAAGAAAAATCTAAATACTGGAAATTATATTTAAAATGTGCTTCCTTAATTTCAACAAAAAATTAGTAGCTTAACACTAATTTTATAGCAAATTTTAATTTTGAAAAAGTACCTCAAATATTATTTAACCGTCTTTCTAAAAGGAATGGCAATGGGGGCTGCTGATGCAGTGCCTGGTGTTTCAGGCGGTACAATAGCATTACTCTTAGGGATATATGAGGAATTAGTTACTACAATAGGCAATATAAATCTATCATTATTCAAAGAACTTAAAAAAAATGGATTA
>MDSV01166954.1_pt1 | contig 10308 bp, 7 predicted proteins | sample 810851 | NCBI WGS metagenome assembly MDSV01 (sample SAMN05326640, study PRJNA326480) | marine metagenome | isolation source: seawater | place: Atlantic Ocean: North East | collected 2012
GACAAGGCACAAAGCGACGATAATGCAGATGCCTTAGCGAGATTTGTAACGCAGTATGGGGCAATTTTAGCATCAGCCCCAATGATAAAAAGCAGGGGACAGGACTCTTTTTTGCCGCTTCATCGTTAAAAATAAGCGCTTAGTTAGTCAGGCATCGCTATTTCTGTTAAACCTGTTTTGAATTTTTGACAACGCTCAGAATAATGCAGCGCTGACATTTTCAACATCGCTACTTGCTCATCTGTCAGTGTCTTAACGACTTTGGCAGGCGCGCCCATCACCAGGGAATTGTCAGGAATAACCTGACCTTCAGTAATTAAGGCTTTCGCCCCTATCAGGCAGTTTTTACCTATTTTGACATTATTGAGTACCACCGCACCGATACCAACCAGACTGTTATCACCGATCTCACAGCCATGCAGCATCGCTAGATGGCCAATAGTCACGTAATCACCGATAGTCACTTTGATACCTGCATCAGTGTGAATCACACTATTTTCTTGCACATTACTATAGTCGCCGATATGAATACGATCGTTATCGCCGCGTATCACCGCACCAAACCAAACATTGGCCTGATGACCCAAATACACATCACCGATTACTTGTGCTGAGTCAGCAATCCAACCGTTGAACGGTACAGCAAACTCAGGGGTTTTGTCTAAATATTTAAATATCATCGTTTTTCCTTAGTAAGGATAATGTTATTTTGGAGTAAGTCATTGGTTATACCACAATCATTTTTATGCTTATTTGATTCACATGTCAAAGAACCATCTCACTTTGGACCATAGCCATAAAAAATATATTTTACAGTATACAATCCCATTTAATACCTTATCGTATGTCCACTTTATAGTACAATTAGCAAGGCCAACATTCTCATTTTGCTATCGTAGCGCCTGCCCTAACAAGTACCGCTACCCTACTAAGGACGCATCCATGCTTCGCGAAACACACGTACCTATTATTATCTTGTTGGCAAGTAGTGTGATCATCACCGCGCCCAGTTATGCTGAAGATACCTCAAGTTTGGAGAGAGCCGGTGACATTGTTGCGGTTGCCATACCTGCCATTGCTTATGGCAGCACGCATTATATGAATGATAAAGAGGGACGTCAGCAATTTTATCAATCATTTGCTACCAATCTTGCCGTGACCTATGCTGTGAAGTCAACCATTAATAAAGAGCGCCCTGACCATAGCGACAATGACTCCTTCCCATCAGGACATACTTCTTTGGCATTTCAGGGCGCAAGCTTCATTCATAAACGCTATGGATTAGAATATAGTATTCCAGCTTATGTTGGCGCAACTTTTGTGGGTTATAGCCGTGTTAAAGCGGAAAAACATGATGTGGCTGATGTATTTGCTGGTGCAGCACTAGGGGTTGCCAGTAGTATGTATTTGACCAAAAGCTATAACGATCAGCTTCTCCTCACAACCAATCTTGCGCCTGACTATTACGGGCTGTCTATCCACTACCAGTTTTAATCACTCAGTTTTCCCTTGATACTAGCCATAAGTTACTATTTTGTATATAATACGCAAAATCTGTGCCTAAGCGAGCGGACATGATGCAAGTTACCTATTCACTATCGAGTGAGTTTTGTAGTTTTCATCAATAATGTCTTCTCGCTTTTTTGTGGAAAATTTTTGTGTGTCGTCCTTTGATTTATTTTATCTGATAGCAGTCAAATGCCGTAAATAAAAGGATACGGAGCAATTTTAGACCAACAAAACATGATGGCACTCACCAATAATAGCGGAGGCAATCCTTGAATTCATCGGTAGAAACACAAGCAATTTTGGCACTAGCAGACGGTACAATTTTTCGCGGTGTCAGTATCGGCAGCCTAGGTCATCGTGTTGGTGAAGTGGTATTTAATACCGCCATGACAGGGTATCAAGAAATTCTAACCGATCCAAGTTACGCGCGACAGCTGGTGACCCTAACTTATCCGCATATCGGTAATACAGGCACCAATGCCGAGGATACCGAGTCTGGTAACGGTCACAAAGTATGGGCAGACGGTCTGATCATCCGTGACGCCACTATGGCAACCTCTAACTTCCGCAACTCTGAGTCGCTTAGCGACTATCTACAGCGTAACAATACCGTCGCTATCGCTGAAATTGATACACGCCAGTTGACCCGCCTATTACGTGATAAAGGCGCACAAAACGGCTGTATTATGACCGCATCAGATGGCGAGACGATCAGCGTTGAAGATGAGCAAAAAGCGATTGAGCTGGCACAAGGCTTTGCAGGTCTAAAGGGCATGGACTTGGCAAAAGAATGCTGCACGACAGAAAGCTTTGAGTGGACAGCAGGCACATGGGATCTATCAGACACCCTACTCAACCGTGACGTGGCGGGTAGCCATGACAGTGGTACTGGCGGCTTCTTTAAGCAGCTCGGCACTCATATCGATGCCAAATTCAACGTCGTCGCTTATGACTTCGGTAGCAAAACCAATATCCTACGTATGCTCGTCGACCGCGGCTGCCATGTGACGGTTGTCCCAGCACAAACGCCTATTGCTGATGTGCTCGCGATGAACCCAGACGGTATCTTCTTATCAAACGGCCCTGGCGATCCTGCCGCCTGTGACTACGCTATCGACGCCGTACGTCACATTATTGAAGAAACAGACGTACCAACCTTTGGTATTTGCTTAGGCCATCAGCTAATCGGTCTTGCCAGCGGCGCCAATACCATCAAAATGAAAACGGGCCACCATGGTGCCAACCATCCAGTACAAGATCTAGCGACTGGCACAGTGATGATCACCAGTCAAAACCATGGCTTTGCGGTTGATGAAGACACGCTACCAGAAAACGTTAAGTCAACGCATCGCTCATTATTCGATGGTACTAACCAAGGTATCGAGCTGACCAACAAGCCAGTATTTAGCTTCCAAGGTCACCCAGAGGCCAGCCCTGGCCCGCATGATTGTGGTCCGCTATTTGATAAGTTTGCTGAGATGATGGAAGCGGCTAAAACTGCTCAAGCTTAACGATTCATTATAACTTGATAATAAGTCAGTGCTTGAATCGCTAAAAGCGGTTTGAGCAGTACTGTAACAACGCATTGTAAGTATAAAACGCCATAAGCGTTATTAAAAATAAAGATTACTTAAAATATCATCAAACGAAGGTAGCTCTAACTATGCCAAAACGTACCGACATAAAAAGCATTCTTATCATTGGCGCAGGCCCCATCGTTATCGGCCAAGCGTGTGAGTTTGACTACTCAGGCGCACAGGCGTGCAAAGCACTAAAAGAAGAAGGCTACCGTGTCATCTTGGTCAACTCAAACCCAGCGACCATCATGACCGATCCTGTCATGGCAGATGCGACCTATATCGAGCCGATCACTTGGCAGACCGTTGAGCAAATCATTGCCAAAGAGCGTCCTGATGCAATCCTGCCAACCATGGGCGGACAGACTGCGCTCAACTGCGCCCTAGACCTAGATAAGCACGGCGTATTGGCCAAGTACGACTGCGAGCTGATTGGTGCGACCAAAGACGCCATCGAGATGGCAGAAGATCGCGATTTGTTTGACAAAGCGATGAAACGTATCGGTCTTGAGTGCCCGCGCGCTGAGGTTGCCGAAACCATGGAAGAAGCTTTTGCTACTCAAGAAAAGATGGGTTACCCCTGTATCATTCGTCCCTCATTCACCATGGGCGGTTCAGGCGGTGGTATCGCTTATAACCGCGATGAGTTTATCGAGATTTGCGAGCGTGGTTTTGATCTATCACCGACCCATCAACTACTCATCGATGAATCACTCATCGGTTGGAAAGAGTACGAGATGGAAGTGGTTCGTGACAAAAACGACAACTGTATCATCATCTGTGCCATCGAAAACTTTGACCCAATGGGCGTGCATACAGGCGACTCAATCACTGTCGCACCCGCGCAGACGTTGACCGATAAAGAATACCAAATCATGCGTAATGCGTCACTCGCAGTATTGCGTGAGATCGGTGTTGAAACAGGCGGCTCAAACGTCCAGTTTGGTATCAACCCTGATACGGGACGTATGGTCGTTATCGAGATGAATCCACGCGTATCACGCTCGTCTGCCCTCGCCTCAAAAGCGACTGGCTTCCCGATTGCCAAAATCGCGGCAAAACTGGCAATCGGTTATACGTTAGATGAATTGCAAAATGACATCACAGGCGGCAAAACGCCAGCCAGCTTTGAGCCTGCGCTTGATTACGTTGTCACCAAGATACCTCGTTTTAACTTTGAAAAATTCCCACAAGCGGACAACATCCTATCGACTCAGATGAAATCGGTTGGCGAAGTGATGGCGATCGGTCGTAACTTCCAAGAGTCGATGCAAAAGGCATTACGCGGTATGGAAACTGGCGCGGATGGTTTCGATGAGCAAATTGATTTATCCAAAGTCAGTGCTGAGAAGGCTCGTAGTGAGATTATCAACCGCTTAACCATTCCAACGCCTGAGCGTATCTATTACGTTGCTGATGCCTTCCGTGTCGGTATGAGCGTTGATGACGTATTTAATTACACCAAGATTGACCCATGGTTCTTGGTACAAATCGAAGACATCGTTAAGACTGAAGCGACCGTAAAATCACTCGGCTTTGGTGGCTTAAACGAAAACAACCTACGTCGCTTTAAGCGTAAAGGCTTGTCAGATTTGCGTTTGGCTAAATTGCTTGGTATCTCACAAAAGCAACTACGCAAAAAGCGTTGGGATTTAGGCGTCTATCCCGTGTATAAGCGTGTCGATACCTGTGCTGCAGAGTTTGCGACCAGCACCGCTTATATGTACTCAACCTACGATAGCGAATGTGAAGCCAACCCAACTGACAAGAAAAAAATCATGGTCATCGGTGGCGGCCCTAACCGTATCGGTCAAGGTATCGAGTTTGATTACTGCTGTGTACATGCAGCGCTTGCCATGCGTGAAGACGGCTATGAGACCATTATGGTCAACTGTAACCCTGAAACGGTTTCAACCGATTATGACACCTCCGACCGTCTGTACTTTGAGCCAATCACATTAGAAGACGTGCTAGAAATCGTCCGTATCGAAAACCCAGACGGTGTGATTGTGCAGTTCGGTGGCCAAACGCCATTGAAACTTGCGCGTGCGCTAGAATCAGCGGGCGTAAAAATCATCGGTACGAGTCCTGATGCGATCGACCGTGCTGAAGACCGTGAGCGCTTCCAGCATATGATTCAGCAGCTAAACCTTGTACAACCATCGAACGCTTTAGCAACCAGCTTAGAAGATGGCTTGGTTAAAGCAAAAGACGTGGGCTATCCATTGGTGGTACGTCCATCTTATGTGTTAGGTGGCCGCGCGATGGAAATCGTCTATAACGAAGATGAGCTAAAACATTACCTGCGCACCGCAGTACAAGCCTCAAACGAAGCGCCTGTCCTGCTTGATCGCTTCTTAGATGACGCTATCGAAGTCGATGTCGACTGCGTATGTGATGGTAATGATGTCGTCATCGGCGGTATCATGCAACATATCGAACAGGCAGGTGTCCACTCAGGTGACTCAGCATGTTCACTACCACCATATTCATTGTCTGATGAGCTATGTGATGTGATGCGCGCCCAAACCATTGCTATGGCAAAAGAGCTTGGCGTGGTCGGTCTGATGAACGTTCAGTTTGCGGTCAAAGGCGAAACGGTATACATTTTGGAGGTGAACCCACGTGCTGCACGTACCGTACCGTTTGTCTCTAAGTGTATCGGTACTTCGCTAGCTCAGGTCGCGGCTCGCTGTATGGCAGGCACCTCACTCAAGGACCAAGGCTTTACGACTGAGATTGTTCCAGCATTTTATGCGGTCAAAGAAGCGGTGTTCCCATTTGCTAAGTTCCCAGGTGTTGATCCAATCTTGAGTCCTGAGATGAAATCAACAGGCGAAGTCATGGGCGTGGGCAAAACCTTTGGCGAAGCATTTTACAAAGCCATCATCGGTAGTAATGAGCGTCTGCCGGGTCTGCCTACTGAGGGCGAGACCAAAACGGTCTTTATCTCAGTTCGTGATAGCGACAAAGGACAAATCGCCCCAATCGCCCGTCAGCTTGCAGATTTCGGTTTTAATATCGTATCAACCACTGGCACGCAGAAAGTACTGAGCGACGCTGGTATCGAAAGTCAGCAAATCAACAAGGTCACTGAAGGTCGCCCGCACATCGTTGATGCCTTGAAAAACGGCAAAATTGACCTGATTATCAATACGACCGAAGGCAAGCAGGCACAAGAGGATTCGTTCTCTATCCGCCGTAGTGCGCTACAGGGCAAGGTATTCTATGTCACGACGTTAGGCGCAGCCGATGCGGTTTGTAAATCTTATGCCATTGACTTACCGTTTGATGTCTATAAGTTACAAGATTTGCATGAGCAAGCAAAGTCTATTGACGCGGCTGAATAATTTCAGTAGATTAAGCATAACCGCTAAGCTTATATAAAAGCTTAGCCAAGACTTGTTATTGATTATTTTGTGATAATCATACGTTAAAAAAACAATATCTTGAAAGAGACAAACCTACAAAAGCATAGTGGCTGAACTGCGACTATGCTTTTTATTACGTAAGGTTCAGTGCGCTTGGTGCTAAAAGTAGAGGTGCTAACACACAACAGCCTATTTACTAACGACACCATCTGAACCCCGCTCTTTTTATATTTCATACTCATTGCAACAACACTGGCACCATCTCCTTATGAGATGGTGTGGTGTTATTGGTTTAAGGAAAAAACATGCAACGTTATCCCATGACTCCGCAAGGACATGCAGCTTTAGAAGCTGAATTAAAACAGTTAAAAAGTGTCGACCGTCCACGCATCACCGCATCGATTGCTGAAGCCCGCGAGCACGGCGATTTAAAAGAAAACGCTGAATACCACGCTGCCCGTGAGCAACAAGGCTTTTGCGAAGCGCGTATTCGTGATATCGAAGCCAAGCTTGGCGGCGCACAAATCATCGATCCTTCAACATTGCCAAAAGAAGGTCGTGTCGTGTTTGGCGTCAGCGTCATAATCGAAAACATGGACACTGAAGAAGAAAAACAGTACAAAATCGTCGGCGATGATGAAGCCGATTTCAAGGCTGGCAAAATCTCAGTTAACTCACCGATCGCTCGTGGCCTCATCGGTAAGTTTGAAGGCGATGAAGTACGTATCGAAACGCCAAAGGGCGTGGTGGAATACGAAGTGATGAAAGTTATCTACGACTAATAAGACTCACTATTTCTGGTCATCCGTAGGCGTGATGCTTTCAAGGCTGGATGAAAGGCGCTTTGAATAATAGCTCTTTAAATACTAGTTCTCTTAAATAGCAAACATGTTTGACAGTGACAGATACGGCTGGCTATTCGCTACCCAATAACATGAATATAAGCAACATTACGTATTGATAGCATTTATACCGTTTCGGTTACACAATGCAGCTTTTATACACGATTTGTTTTGGCACATAATTATTTGAGTTTTTAGTGCATCGTAATTTTTATATTAGGTGATATTACCCACATAATATCGATGTAAATTTATACTGAAGCACTTTTACTCAAAATAATGATGGTCTGATTATAGACACCGACTATCGTCAGTACTGATACCCTCGTTATTTGGCATACTTTTTGGTGTCATTTAGCGGGGGTTTTGCTTGTTTAGACGTTAATTATTGCTGTTTTACTTATTGCTGCTTTTTTTTATTGATACTGTTAAGGAGTCTATTATGACCATGAAATCTTATACACCATCAGCACTAACCACCACGGTATCTGCAATGCTCGCAGGTATGGTGCTTGCATCCTCAGCCCATGCCGATCCTGAGATTGCGATTAGCTCATCTGCTGGTGGTAGCACGACGGTAGTTGAACAATACTCTGATGGCAAAACAGCCACTATTACTGCGACACCTAACGGTATCACCATGCAAGATGGCATGCCTTATGCCGTGACAAAAGTGACGACTGTGCCGCGCTATGTCGTTCGCCAATCTCCTGTGGTTCAAGGCAGCACGACTGTCACAAGCGTACCTGTAACCAATCGAGTGACCAATAGCGTCACCAAGGTAGACGTCGTCACGGCGCCAGTTAGCACTGTGACACAAGCCCTGCCTGTCACTACCGCTACTCCATTACCTGTGATGAATGCCCCAGCGACAACCGTCATCACTAACCAGCCATCTATCCATCCATCTGTGAGCAATCAAATCACGACGACCACGTTAGATACCTTGCAATTGACCCCGACTTTTAGCACGCCGGGTGTCGTCAATGCAAACACCAAGGTCATGAAAATCATGAAGAATAGTGCTGGACGTGAAGTTGCGGTGCCTGCCAACCATATCGCCCCTGGTGATATCATTGAGTATCACACCACATACACCAACACCACGGCACAGCCAGTTAATGACATCAATGCTATGGTTTCATTGCCAAGCGGCGTCCAGCTGGTATCGTTAAATAGCCCATTACCAACGTTTGCCACCACTGGCGGCGACACTTATAAAACCATTCAGCAAGTTGGCAATACCGTTGTTGTGCAAGAAAACTACTCTGGCCTGAAATGGAACTTAGCAAATCTTAATGCCAATGGTAATCAAACCGTCGTGATACGTGCCAAGGTTCAATAAATAATGCACTCACTACAAAATACGTATCTTTAACAGTATCATGTTGCAAAGGGTCTTGAATATTCAAGGCCTTTTTTAATGTATGTCATATCGAGTAGCATGTATGCTCGCTCACAACCTCTTGATGGATACGACACTATCTGTCGTGTTATTTTTTAAATTTTCTTATAAATACAATGACTTAATACATATTTTGGTAAAATGGTTACTCGTTAATTAATTGGTAACAACCGACTTATGGCAAACATCAATTATGAAAGATTACAGGGCAAGCTCAATATCTTGGCTGACGCTGCCAAGTATGATGTCTCTTGCTCCTCCTCCGCTGGTACTCGCAAAAACCAAGGCGGCGCTCTAGGCGATGCCTCAGCAACCGGTATCTGTCACAGCTATACCGAAGATGGTCGCTGTGTCAGTCTGCTAAAAATTCTTTTGACCAACCATTGCATCTATGATTGCGCGTATTGTACTTCACGTAAAAGCAACGACACGCCGCGCGCTGCTTTTACGGTTGAAGAAGTGGTTGATTTGACCATGCAGTTTTATCGCCGCAACTATATTGAGGGGCTATTTCTCAGCTCTGGTATATTCAAAAGTGGCGACTATACGATGGAGCGACTGGTCGAAGTTGCCAAGCTCCTGCGTACTCGCGAGCGTTTTAACGGTTATATTCATCTAAAAACTATTCCTGGCGCTTCAAAAGAGCTATTGCTAGAGGCAGGACTATATGCAGACCGTCTGAGCGTCAACATCGAAATTCCGACTAAGTCAGGGCTCGCATTGCTTGCGCCTGAGAAGTCACATGATGAGCTAAAAGCACCGATGGAAACGGTTAAAGAAGAGATTATAACTATCCGTGAGAGTCGCAAAACCCACAAAAAAGCGCCTAAATTTACGCCCGCGGGTCAGACCAGTCAAATGATCGTCGGTGCAAGTAACGAGACGGATCTGCAAGTGATTCAGCTATCGAGTCACTTTTACAAAACCTACGATCTCAAGCGTGTCTATTACTCAGGTTATGTACCGATGCTCTCTGATAATCGCTTGCCAGCGATTGGGACCCCTGTGCCGATGGTGCGCGAGAACCGTCTATATCAAGCAGATTGGTTAATGCGTTTTTATGGGTTTGGTGCGCATGAAATTGTCGAGCCAGAATCGCCATTTTTGGACTTAGACTGTGACCCAAAACTGGCGTGGGCGATACGCCATCGCGAGCATTTCCCCGTCAATATTCAGACAGCGACTTATGAGATGATCGTGCGTATCCCTGGCATCGGTACCAAGACGGCCAAAAAAATCGTCAAAGCGCGCAAATTTAACCAGTTGACGCTCTATCATCTAAAAAAGATGGGAGCCGCGGTCAACCGTGCCAAGTATTTTATCGCAACCACTGGCAAAAACGAGCACCTTGCCCATTTGACACGCGATAACTTCCGTCAGTATGTACTGGCGCAAACGCAGACCAAGTTTAAAGATCAACGTAGCGGACAGCTAGCGTTGTTTTAAATTTGGCATTGTCATAAATATAAATCAATCTAGGGCGTGTTGAACATTCGCAAATAGGCACTGCTGATCGCTAAAACTGTTCCAGACAAGGCACAAAGCGACGATAATGCAGATGCCTTAGCGAGATTTGTAACGCAGTATGGGGCAATTTTAGCATC
>MDSV01218736.1_pt1 | contig 10308 bp, 10 predicted proteins | sample 810851 | NCBI WGS metagenome assembly MDSV01 (sample SAMN05326640, study PRJNA326480) | marine metagenome | isolation source: seawater | place: Atlantic Ocean: North East | collected 2012
ATAAAAAGGCTTGTGGAAGAGAACAGACTCTTAAAAATATATGGAAAAATTAAAATATTTAAATATAATAAACTAAATGAAAAAAGTAGTAATTTATACAGGTCCGATGTGTAATTATTGTGGTGCCGCAAAGCATTTACTAAATAAAAAGAAAGTAAATTATATTGAATTTGATATTGCTATTGACTCATCAAAAATGAAAGAAATGCAAGAAAAAACTAGAGGAGCTAGAACAATACCTCAAATTTTTATCGGCGAAACTTATGTGGGTGGGTACGATGAATTAAAAGCTTTAGAAGTTGCTGGTAAATTAGATAACTTATTAAAAAGTTAAGCCTTAGGAACAAAAACTAAACACAATCCATTATTACAATATCTTTTTCCAGTAGGCTTGGGCCCGTCTTCAAATATATGACCATGATGTCCACCACATTTTTTACAGTGATATTCAATTCTTGTTCCATAAGAATAATCTGTTTGAGTTTCAAAAACATTTGGTATTGCTTCGAAAAAAGATGGCCAGCCTGAACCACTTTCGTATTTTGCTTTAGATTCAAAAAGTTTAGTTCCACAACCTACACAAAAATAACTTCCTTCCCTTTTTTCATTATTTAATGGGCTGCTTCCTGGTGACTCCGTACCTTCTTCATATAAAATATGTTTTTGTTGCTCAGTTAAATCTTTATTCATATTTTTTTTTTGACGATAAAATTATTCCAGCAATAATTAAAATAGTACCAATTAAATGATAAACCATAAACTTTTCTTTAAATATTATTATTGCTAATATTGTACTAAAAATTGGCATTAAATGTAGAAAAATTCCAGATCGATTAGCCCCTATAATAGCTATACCCTTTATCCAAAAAATAAATGATGCCAACCCAGGAAATAATACTACATATGCTAAAATTGCATAAAAAGGCAAACTTAAATTTATATTTCTTCCTTGATTCATTTCAAATAAATAAACTGGTAATAAAAATACTAAACCTGCGCTAATTATTACCTGCAAGAGTGATAATTGTGACAACTTTAATTTTTTTTTTTTTAATAATGCTGAATAAAGAGCCCACGAAAGCATCGCAATTATTATTGATAGGTCGCCTTTGTTAAAACTTAATTCCTTAATTTTTTCAAAATCAAGTTGAGTAATAATAATACTAACTCCTAACATCGAGAAAGCAACTCCTAGTAACTGGAAGTTATTTGTTTTTTCAATTTTTAATAATGATGAAAACAAAATTATCATTACAGGAATAGTTGAAATCATTAGCACACCACTTATGACCTGAGTATATTGTAAAGAATAGTAAACTATAGAATTAAATAAAGTTATACTAGTTATTCCTAAGATTAAAATGTAAATTAAATTATCTAAAATATGAAATTTAAATTTATAGATTTCTTTTAAAGTAAAAGGAGCTAGAATTAACCAAGCAAAAGTCCATCTATAAAAATTTAATGTGAATGGTGGAATATCAAAAAAACTTGCAGCTTTGCCAACAATGAAATTTCCTGACCAAAATAAAGTAGCTAATGTGAGAAAAATATATGCTTTTTTATTTCTAAAAAACAATTTTACCTCTAACTAAATCTTAAAGAGTTATATGGAGATAAGTCTAAATTTGTTTTTTCTTCAGCAATTAATTTTGAAATAATCTTGCCCGAAATTGCACCTAGAGTCCATCCAAGATGATGATGTCCAAAAGAGTAAAATAAATTTTTATTTTTCTTAGAGGGTCCAATAACTGGCAAAAAATCTGGCAAAGTTGGTCTAAAACCTAACCATTCATCATAGTGTTCTTTCAATTGTGGAAAAAGATAATTTGCATTATCGACTAGATTTTTTATTCTTTTTTTACTTGGTGGATTTTGTAATCCTCCAAACTCAACTGTACCAACAACTCTTAATCCTTGCTCCATTGGTGTAATTCCAAATCCTCTGTTTAAAAATATTATTGGTCTAGTAATAAGATTATCAAAACCTTTGAAGTGAACATGATAGCCACGTTCTGTTTCTAAAGGTATTTTTTCACCTAATGTATCTGTTATTTTTTTAGAAAAAGCCCCACACGAAATAACTGCTTTGTTGAATTTATAAAAATTTGACTCAGTTTTAATTATTGGTTTATTATTTTCATCAAAGCTAATTGATTTTACTTCTTGTTTATTAAAATTACCTCCTTGTGCTAAAAATGCATCGAAAAGTTTCAATAAAATTTTTTTTGGATTTCTTGCGTGTCGAGCACTAGGGTATAATACCCCTCCATGATAAACTGGTTTAATATTTGGTTCTAGATCGTGTATTTCATGAGGTTTAAGAAGTTGTTGTTCTACTCCTAGTTCTTTTCTAATATTAATTTCTAGTTCCCTGCTTTTTAAATCTTTACCTGTCCAAAAATAAAGTATTCCCTTACTTTCAACTAGTCCTGATACATCGACATCTTTAAAAAGTTCATCATATGCTGGTAAAGCTAAATCTAAAATTTGATGCATATATTTTGCGGTATGTAACATTTTTTTCTTACTACAATTTTTTATGAATTTTAAAAACCATGGAATCATTTTTGGTACATAATTCCATCTCAAAGCTAAAGGACCCGTTGAGCTCAATAGCATAGAAGGAACATCAACTAATATATCTGGTCTATTAATAGGTACAGATGAATAAGGAGAAAAATGGCCAGCGTTTCCATAAGAGGCTGATGCTTTACCAGGATCTTCTCTATCTATTAACGTTACTTTAAATCCTTTTTTTATAAGGCAAAGAGAGATACAAACGCCTTGTATTCCAGCTCCAATTACTCCTATTGAAGACTTTGACTCACTATCTTCATGCATAATATTTTTGTTATATATTATATCTTTTTATTACCTTAATTTGAGGTGACAATTTATACAGCTTTTTTCTGCTGTACTACGTGAATAGGTTTAGGTCTTTTTATTGGTTTTGATCTTTCAATAATTTCTTCAATAGCAATATCTTCTTCACTATTTGATTTGCCATTATTAACTCTTTTGATATAGCCGTCTATATCTGCTCCTTCTTCAGTTTTTAAAGTGCTTTTAAAAAAGATATCTCCCTTAATGACTGCTGTTTTGCCAATTATTATTGTATCAGCTGAAATTTTTCCTTCTACATGCCCATTAATTTCAATAGTTCCTGCTTCTACAGTGCCTCTTATTGAGCCAGTTTCTTTTACAGTTATTTCTGAAACAAATATATTTCCATTTATTAGTCCAGCAATATCTATCGATCCTGATGTTCTTAGATCGCCTTCGAGCTGCATAGTCTCACCAACAAATGAACGACCGCTATGATTAATATTATTTTCGTCGGTGCTTCTTAAAGATTTAAACATTTAAATATTAAAACACATAATGAAGTTTTTTAAAAATGAAAAGATGACAATTTTATAAATTAAATACAATCTGTAGTTGTTTAATATTTGAGCTAAATGTTTTTTAAATTTAAGTTAAATCTTCTTCATTATGAATTTTACAACTCACAACGATACCAAGTCCAACCATTATTGAAAGCATAGATGAGCCACCATAAGACATAATTGGTAAAGGTGCACCCACAATGGGTAGTAGGCCCAAAACCATAGACATATTGACTGTTACATAAACAAAAAATGAAGCTGCAAAACCGTAGCAATACAATCTAGCAAAATTATTTTTTGATTTAGCCCCTATCCTAGATATTCTGTGAATAATTAACGCATAAATTAATAAAAGAACAAGCGATCCCATAAAACCAAATTCCTCAGAAAATAAAGTAAATATGAAATCTGTATGTTTTTCAGGTAAATAATCCAAATAACTTTGGCTTCCTTGAAGAAAACCTTTACCAAAAATCCCTCCTGAGCCTACAGCAATTTTAGACTGAATTATTTGATATCCCGCTCCTAAAGGATCATTTTCTGGATTAAGAAAAGTTAAAATTCTCGCTTTTTGATAAGGTTTTAAAAATGATATTCCTACCGGAATTAAGCAAATTAATACAAAAAATGAATATAAAAAATACTTTATTCTAAACCCTGTTAACCATATTACAATAAGACCACTAATTGCAATTAAAACTGCTGTACCTAAATCAGGTTGAGCTACAACTAAAAAAACAGGAATCGTAAAACTAAGAAACGGAATAATAATATATTTAAATGAATTTATATTTTGAGAAGGAATTTTGTAATAATATCTTGCTAAAAAAATAATAAGAGAAATTTTCATTAATTCAGAAGGTTGTAAATTAATAAAAAATAAATTAATCCATCGTTTTGAACCTGATGCAGTGATACCAAATAGATCAACTGAAAATAGTAAAACTAAAACAATAAAATAAAAAAAATAAGCTGACTTAAACATATATTGAATTTTAAAAAAAGAAATAATTATAAATAGAAAAAAGAAACTAAAGAATCTAAATAAATGACTCTGAGTATAATATGAAATAATTCCTCTCTCAGAAGAATACATGGCAAAAATACTTATAATACCCACCAGCAGAACTAAAAATGCTAGATAAAAATCAAAAGCTATAACTTTGTCAAAAAAATTCAGATTTTTTTTTTGGAAGTAATTTCTTATCATTTTTTAAATTTCTTGAAATAAATCTAATTGGTATTTTCTTCTTAATTCATGTCGTTCTAGAACTCTTTTTATAATTTTTTTCGCAATAGGAGCGGCTCCTGAACTTCCAGATCCACCATGTTCAATAATTATTGTAATTGAATATCTTGGATTTTTATATGGGGCAAAAGCAGTATATAAGGCATGATCTCTTTTTTCATATGGCAAATCTTTATTTTTTATTTTTAATCTTCTATCTTCTTCTGTTATCTTTCGTATTTGAGAAGTTCCAGTTTTACCAGCAAATATATACCCTTTTTTTGTTAATCTTGATCTATAAGAAGTTCCCATTGGTTCATTGGTAGCTCCATATAATGCATCTAATATAAATTTAATATTTTCTTTATTTTCATAAAGTTTTTCTAATTCAAAGGAACTTAAATTTAAGTCATTTTTCTTGTAGTTAAATTCTTGCCTCCAAGCGTCAATTACAGGCTGTAAGGCATATTTGTCATCAATAATTCTTGCTTTGATTTTATATCCACCGTTTGCAAACTGTGCCATCATCAAACATAATTGTATTGGTGTTACTTGAAAATATCCTTGGCCTATCCCAGTAATAAGTGTTTCTCCTAGAACCCATCCACGCCCTATATTATCTAATTTCCATTTTGTATTAGGCACAACCCCAGTTTTTTCTTCATTAAAAGATTCTAAAACTTTTTGTCCCAAACCAAATTTCTTTGCAGTTACAGACATTCTATCTACCCCTAGCTTTCTAGCAACTTCATAAAAATAAATATCACATGATTGTTTTATTGCGCTTCTCATATTCATCATCCCATGACCTTTGTCTTTCCAACAGTGAAAGGTATGACCATATAATTCTATTTTTCCCCTACATTCGACAAATTGCTTTGTACTCATAACATCATTTTCCAAAGCAGAGAGTGCTACTATTGGTTTAATGGTGGAACCCGGCGGGTACAAACCAGCAAGAGATTTATTAACTAATGGTTTTCTTGTATTGTTAATTAAATTATCCCAATCATCTTTACTAATTCCGTGAACAAATTTATTTGCATCAAAGGTTGGGCCAGACACCAATGTAATTACATCTCCGGTATAAATATCCATAACACAAATAGATCCGCTTTTACCTTTAAGCAGTTCACTTGCATACTTTTGCGTATTTTGATCAATTGTAGTTCTAAAGGTCTTACCTTCTATACCTTTAACTAATTCTAACTCTTTAATTCTTTTGCCATAGGCATTAACTTCAAATCTTTGTATACCAGGTTTACCAATCATTAATTCATTAAAAGATTTTTCTAAACCATTTTTTCCAGTTTTTAATCCTGGCATATTAATATCTCTTAATAATTCACTGTTTTTTAAATCATTTACACTAGTTTCTGAAACATAACCGATAATATGTGAAGATGAACCATCGGAAGAATATTTTCTGGCTAGGGCTACAACGGGTTTGATTCCTTGCAATTCATGTAAAAAAAGATTAATCCTAGAAAATTCTTTCCAAGACATATTATCAGAAATTACAATCGGCTCCCAACGTTTTCTTTTTTTTAATCTTTTAATTATTTTTTTTCTTTTATTAGAGTCAAAATTGATTACTCTAGATAATTTAAAAAATAAAGTTTCTATATTAGGAACATCCTCAGGAATCATATGTAATTCATAACTTTGAGTATTATCAGCAATTTTTTCTCCAAAATAATCTTCTATCACTCCTCTTTCAGGAATTAGTTTCCATTCTCTAAATCTGTTTTTATCAGACAGTGATCTGTATTTTATATTTTCAGAAATTTGTAAATAAAAAAGACGACTAATGATGCTTATAAAGACGCCCAGTTTTAAAGCAGACAAAATAAACATTCTTCTATTAATTAATCTTGTTTTGTTTTGAAAAGTTTGTGAAAATGAAATCATATAATTAAGATCTTTTGAGATTGATGATTAAAGAAAACACTATCCATAAAATTGGGTAAAAAATAAAAGTAAATATTGAGTTTTTTAATAAATAAAAATATTCAACTGTATAACCTGAAAAGTATAAAGAAATAAAATATACAAAATTTGCAAATAATAATGCTGGAATAAAACTTATCCAATCATTTATTAAAGTTATTCTTACTGTTACAACTCTTACATATGCAGCCACACCCGCAACAAATAATAACGCTAAAGCATTTATGCCCAGAGGTAATCCTAAAACAACATCACTAATGATTCCTGATAAGAATATATAACCATAACCCAAACTGTTTGGCTGTCGCAAAACCCAAAAATAAACTAAAATATAGTGAATATTTATTGAAATTAAATTTACATTTATTACAGAACTGCCATTTAACGATATAACAAAAAGTATTAGTAAAGGTAAGATATCAATAAATTTAAACCAAAATCCTTTAGATGAAATGCTCATATTAATTTTATATTATTTTTTTAAATTCCTCATTTTAATATTTACAAAAGTAATTTGATTAAGTTCTGAATATAATTTAACTTCAATTTTATCTTTTGTTTTTTTAGCTTCACCAATTGGTATGCCAGGATCAAAAATTCCTCCTTTTCCTGAAGTATATATTTTATCACCATCCTGAACTTTATGATTTTCAGATAAATATTCTAATGTAGGTTTACTTTTACCATGTCCACTAAGAATTGCATGATTTCCTGATGGCTCTGAAATAATTGGTATTTTGCTGTTTAAATCTGTAATTAATAAAACTCTTGATGAAAAATAATTTACATCAACTATCCTACCTATAAAATTTTTTTCATGTAATACAGCCATTCCTTTTTTTATATTTTTATTGTAGCCAATATTTAAAACAAATGAATTAATATATGGGCTTCGCTTGTCAAGTATAACTCTTGCACTTTCTGAATCTGAATATGATGTTGTTTGCTCATCAATCAGTTTTCTTAACTGAGAGTTTTCCATTTCTATAAAATCTGATTTAGAAATTTCATTTTTAAGTTTTTTGTTTTCTTGAAGTAAATCATCATATCTATTGTAAAGTGAAAAATGTGAATTTATTTTTTCATACGAAGATGAAAATAATTTTGATGGATAGTTGGAAATCACAGCGCTTCTGTAAACTATATCTTTAATTATTGATCTGACACTATTTAGTGGTTTACTATCTATACTCTCAAGAAAAATAAGTAAAATAGATATAAGGGTTAATGCGAATAACGAAAATCTTTGTTGGGTACCTTTTCTTAAGAAGGCTGAACGAATTGATATTCCTACATCATCTCTACTTGTATCCATAATTCAATAACTAAAAGCTTTAAATTTAAGATACCAACATTTGAGAAAATGTTTCTTCCTGATCTAAAGCCTTTCCTGTTCCAAGGGCAACACAAGACAAAGGATCTTCTGCTATTATCACTGGTAACCCAGTTTCTTTCGAAATTAACTTATCAATATTTTTTAAAAGAGCTCCCCCTCCAGTGAGAACTAAACCCATATCTACTAAATCTGCTGATAGTTCAGGAGGAGTTTTTTCTAAAGCATCCTTGATTCCCCCTAAAATTTGCGTCAATACAGGTTTTAATGCATCGGCAGTATCTTCTTCTTTTAAAGATATTTCTTTAGGTGTTCCAGATCTAATATCTCTTCCTTTCATTAAATATGTATTTGTACTAGTTGGTAGAGCTGTTCCAATCTCTTTTTTAATTTTTTCTGCACTTGCTTCGCCTACTAGTAAATTAAATTGTTTTCGCATATATGCTATAATTGCAGCATCCATTGCATCGCCAGCAACTCTAAGTGAGTTTGCATAAACTACACCCCCTAAAGACATAACAGCAATTTCTGTAGTTCCTCCACCTATATCAACCACCATAGATCCGGTAGCCTCTGAGATTGGAAGTCCCGCTCCAATTGCGGCTGCAATTGGTTCCTCAATTAAATTTACTTTTCGCGCACCAGCTGCTAAAGCAGAATCTTGAATAGCTTTTCTTTCAACTGGGGTTGATCCTGTTGGAACGCATATTAATATTCTGGGATTTGCAAATGCTTTTCTTTTATGAACTTTTTTAATAAAATGTTTTATCATTTCTTCTGTAACCACAAAATCTGCTATCACTCCATCTCTTAATGGCCTTACTGCTGATATATTGCCTGGGGTTCTACCTAACATAGTTTTTGCTTCATCTCCAACTGCTAGTACTGATTTTTTTCCCTTGTCTTCAAGTATTGCCACGACAGAGGGTTCGTTAAGAACAATTCCTTGTCCCTTAACAAAAACTAATGTATTCGCTGTACCTAAATCTATGGCCATATCTGTTGACCAAACTTGACTTGCTTTTCCTAACCATCCAAACATTTATATTCCTTTCATTTTTTCTTGCTCATACTCTTCTGGAGCTGTTTTTTTTCTTTTGATTATCATCTTATTTAAAGCATTTAAATAAGCATTGGCAGAAGCAACAAGAGTATCTGTGTCGGCAGCCTGACCAACAGTTGTTTTGCCTTTTTCAGAAATTCTTACACTTACTGTAGCTTGAGCATCGGTCCCCTCGGTTACAGCATGCACTTGATAAAGTTGTAATTTTACTTCATGAGGATAAAGTTTTTTAATACACTTAAATATAGCATCGACTGGTCCATCTCCTGTTTCTGATGTTTTTTTGATATCTCCATAGACATCTAATGTCATATCAGCTCTTTGTGGTTCTCCTGTTCCCGCAAATACTTTAAGAGATTTCAAATTAATAACATTTTTATCTTTAATCAAGCTGTCATCAACTAAAGCAGCAATATCATCGTCATAAACGTGTTTTTTCTTATCAGCTAAAATTTTAAACTTTCCAAAGGCTGTTTGAATAACATCATCTGTAACATTTGCATATCCTAGGTCATTCAATTTTTCTTTAAATGCGTGTCTTCCAGAATGTTTGCCCATTACTAATGAAGTTTGCTTAACTCCAACACTTTCTGGCGTCATAATTTCATAGGTATTTCTGTTTTTAAGCATTCCATCTTGATGAATTCCTGCTTCATGTGCAAAAGCATTTTTCCCAACTATGGCTTTATTAAATTGAACTGGAAAAGTTGCATTTGAGACTACTTTTGAAGCTTTGCTCAACAAGGTTGTGTTAATTCCTGTTTTATAAGGCATTAAATCATTTCTCGTTTTTATTGCCATAACAATTTCTTCTAAAGAAGCATTCCCGGCTCTTTCTCCAATACCATTAATTGTACATTCAACTTGTCTTGCGCCAGCTGAGACACCCGCTAATGAATTTGCAACAGCTAAACCTAAATCATTATGACAGTGGACTGATAAAATAGCTTTATCAATATTGGGTACTCTATTTTTTAATGTTGAAATAATTTTTGTGAATTCTGAAGGAACAGTATATCCAACAGTATCAGGAATATTAATTGTTCTAGCTCCAGAATTAATTGCTAGTTCAACTGTTTTGCACATATAATCCATATCTGTCCGTGTTCCGTCTTCGCATGACCACTCAACATCATCAGTAAATTTTCTTGCATAAGTGACATGCTCTTTTATTGATTCATAAACTTGTTCTGGTGACTTGTTTAATTTATGTTTCATATGAAGTGGACTTGTAGAGATAAAGGTATGAATTCTAAATCTTGGAGCTTCTTTTAAAGCTTCATAACAAGCATCAATATCTTTTTTAGAATGTCTTGATAAACCTGCAGGTATTGAATTTTTTAAA
>MDSV01012080.1_pt1 | contig 10307 bp, 10 predicted proteins | sample 810851 | NCBI WGS metagenome assembly MDSV01 (sample SAMN05326640, study PRJNA326480) | marine metagenome | isolation source: seawater | place: Atlantic Ocean: North East | collected 2012
GAAATGGATAGCAGTTGCGACTACTGGAATACAATTAGCTCTAGCTGCTTGGCTATATTTAAATTTTGATCCAACTTTATCAATCATGGAATCTCCATTTACTGTTCAAATTGATTGGATCGAGCATTTTAATATTGAGTATTTTGTAGGTATTGATGGATTGAGTATTCCAATGGTTTTATTAACCGCTTTACTATCATTTTTGTGTATAATTGCAAGTTGGAATATAGATAAAAAACCATTAGGTTATTTTTCTTTATTTTTATTGCTCGATGCAGGAATGATGGGTGTGTTTTTATCTTTAGACTTTTTTCTTTTTTATATTTTTTGGGAAGTAATGTTGCTTCCGATGTATTTTTTAATTGGTGTCTGGGGTGGTCCGCTTAGACATTATGCTGCTATTAAATTCTTTCTATACACTCTATTTGGTTCTGTATTTATGCTGCTTGCAATGCTTGGTCTCTATTATTATACCGCACCATTTAATAGTGATGTCGGTACTTTCAATTTAATTAAATTAATAGAATTGGCACCTCAAATAGATGCTGAATTATGGGGTTATAATGTCCAATGGCTTCTTTGGCTGGGGCTTTTTATTGGTTTTGCAATTAAAGTGCCTGTCTTTCCATTTCATACTTGGTTACCCCTAGCTCACGTTGAAGCTCCTACGGCTATTTCAGTTATATTGGCAGGTGTTTTATTGAAAATGGGGACATATGGTTTGCTTAGAATTAGTTATCCACTACTTCCAGGTGAAGTAATTTCTTTTGCTTATACTTTGGCTATTTTAGGCGTAGTCAATATTTTATGGGGAGCTATGAATGCAATTGCGCAAATTGATATGAAGAAAATGATTGCTTATTCTTCAGTTAGTCATATGGGTTATGTTCTACTTGGAATGGCATCTGTTGTAAGTGCAAGTAATAGTGGAGCACAAGCTGGAATGAATGGCGCTGTTATGCAAATGTTTAATCATGGTACGATTACAGCTATGCTGTTTTTGCTTGTTGGCGTATTGTATGATCAAGCTCATCATAGATGGATAGTCTATCCAGATAATCATGAAAATCAAGAATTAGCTGGAAAGCTTGGATTTGGAGGTTTGGGTAGTCAACTGCCTGTTTTTACTGCATTAGTTGCTTTTGCATTTTTTGCTGGTTTAGGCCTTCCAGCTCTATCAGGTTTTATAAGTGAAGCTTTATGTTTTATTGGTGGATTTAGTGCATTCAGACTATTAACAGCAATTGGCACACTTGGAATACTTTTAAATGCAATTTACTTTTTAAGAGCTTATCAGAGAGTATTTTTAGGAAGATTAAATGAATCTTACACCAATTTGAATGATATTAATAAAAGGGAGTTATTTACTGTTCTGCCAATAGCATTTTTAGTGTTATTATTTGGTGTTTATCCAAAACCTTTAGTTGACATGGTAAGTACATCTATAAGTTCGCTTATTGAAATAATTCAAAGAGCGATGTAGTTTATGAATAATTTGCAAAGCATATCTTATTTTTTACCAGAGTTGGCAATTATTGTATTGGCACTTTTTTCTATTGTATTAGATTTATTTTCTCTTAAAAAGTGGATAAAATCTTTCGTTCTTATTGGGTTAATTATTGTTACTGTTTTATTGTTTCAATCTCCTATCTCTGGTGATTATATTTTTGAGGGTTTATTGATAAATGATTCATTTTCATATATATTTAAATGGATTATTTTAATTTCAACATTTTCAATAGTTCTTATATCTAATTATAGTAAAGAGCTTGACTACGAATATTACTCTGAATATAATTTTCTATTATTAATTATCTTGTTGGGTATGTTTTTAATGACAAATTCAGTTGATCTTTTAATGATTTACCTTTCTGTAGAGTTGGTTAGTATTCCATCATACATACTTGCAGGAATTTTGAAAAACGATAAAAAATCAAATGAAGCTTCTCTCAAGTACGTTATATTTGGTTCTTTTGCATCAGGTTTAATGCTATTTGGATTAAGCTGGTTATATGGAATATCTGGTTCTACAAATATTTATGAAATTCATAATACTATTATGACTATTGATAATCCGGATATGCTTTTTATGTCAATAATGCTTATTCTTATAGGTTTTGGTTATAAAATCTCAATGGCTCCGCTTCATTATTGGACTCCTGATGTCTATGAGGGTTCGCCAACGACAATTACAGCATTTTTATCGGTTGCACCTAAAGCTGCAGGGTTTGCAATTTTAATTAGGTCATTTTTTGTTTTATTCACTAATGAAAGCAATATAACTTTAACTTCAAATGCAATAAACCTTGCAAATTGGCCATTGATAATATCTGTTTTATCTGCTGCTACTATGTCGATTGGTAATCTTTTAGCACTAAAACAAGATAATGTAAAGCGTATGCTTGCTTATTCTACAATCTCTCATGTTGGTTTTATGCTTATGGCTTTTTCAACTTTATCTGTTGATGCAAGTGTTGGTATAGTTTTTTATCTTACAATGTATATGTTTATGAATTTATCTGCATTTTTTATGGTCATTTATGTTGAAAATAATTATAATGTTAAAACTGTAGAAGGATGGTCTGGCATTGGTCATAAAAATATAGTTTTAGCTAGTTTTATGGTTATTTCATTGGTCTCGTTAGCAGGTCTTCCACCAACCTCAGGTTTTGTTGCAAAAGTATATTTATTTAGAACTTTATTTGCAGAACAGAAATTTTATTGGTTGGCGATTGTAGGTATAATAAATAGTGTTATATCTTTATATTATTACTTCAAAATAGTTAAAAGTATGTTTTTGATGGAGGATGAAAAAATTGAATCTAAATCAGCTCATCCAGTTGTGTTTTGGTTGATTGTTTTATTTTCATCTCAAAATTTAATTTTTTATTTTTACTGGAATGATCTTTATAAACTTATTGAAGGTTTCATAAAATAGTGGTCAAGTCTAAAGGTGTTAAAGAATCTCAAGTTGTAATGCATGAACTAGTTCTTCCTAATGATACAAATCTCTTAGGGAATATTTTAGGTGGCAGAGTGATGCATCTAATGGATATTTGTGCTGCTATGTCAGCTTATAAACACGCCCGTAGACCTGTTGTTACTGCATCTGTCGATCATTTGGATTTTTTAGCCCCAGCAAAAAAAGGTGATATAGTAATATTGAAATCTTCCGTAAATTATGTTCATAAAACATCTATGGAAGTTGGTGTTAGAATTGAAGCAGAAACACCTCTAACTGGAGATGTTAATCATACAGCAACTGCATATTTAACTTTTGTTGCCTTGGATGATAATAAAAGGCCGATGCTTCTTCCTGAAATTAAACCTAAAACTGATAAAGAAGTCTACAGGTTTGACCAAGGAAAAAAAAGGTCAATTATTCGTAGAGAAAGACTAAAAAATTTAAAAAATAAGTAATGAGTTTGTTTAATATTAAAAAAGGCCATAATCTTAACCTTGAAGGTTCACCTTCCAAAGAGTTAGTTATTTCTAATTCTCCTGAAAGTATTATTTTGCGTCCTGATTCAATTAAAAAAATGAAAACAAAGTTATTTGTGAAAAAGGGTGATGAAATTAAAATTGGTGCCCCTGTTTTTGCTTCAAAAAACAATCTTGAAGCTGTATATGTTAGTCCTTGCTCAGGTAGTATTGAGGATATTGTCTTCGGTCCTAGAAGAGTTGTAGAAAAAATTGTAATATCTAATAAAAATAGCAATTCGTTAGATTTAGATAGTTCTATAACTAAAGATTCATTGTTGAAATCTGGTTTTTGGAATTCATTTAGACAAAAGCCTTTTTCTAAAATTCCATTGAGTAAATCTAATCCAAGTGAAATTTTTATTTCTTCCATGCCAACAGAACCCTTTGCTATTGACTATGATTTTTTATTTACTAAAGTTGATAATTATTTACAAAAAGGAATTAATGTTTTAAAGCAAATTTTTGACTGTGAAATTAATTTTTCAAGTTTTAATAATTCATCAACCTTTTCAAATTTAGAAAATGTCAACCATCATTCATTTAATAAATTGCACCCATCTGGAAATGTTGGTGTTCAAATACATTACATAAAACCTATAAAAAATGCTATGGATTCTAGATGGTATATTTCTTTGCAAGATCTTAATCGAATTGGTGAGTTTTATACTTCTGGCAAATATCCAAATAATATCTATGTAAGTGTTGGTGGTAATGGAGTGATTAACCCTTCTATATATAAAAATTTAATAGGTACTAGAGTTTCAGATTTTGTTAACATTAAAGAACCGTCTGTAAGATTGATTTCTGGAGATGTTCTAAGTGGGTCAGAGATAGATATTAATAATTCATTGAATTATTTTGATGAAGTTTTATCAGTTTTGAAAACTGATTCTAAAAGAGATTTTTTAGGATGGCTTATGCCAGGATTTGATAAATATTCAATATCAAATACTTTTTTATCAAAATTTAATAATAATAAAGGTGCTGCTTTATCAACTAAGGTTAATGGTAGCATTAGGACTATTGTTCCTATGGGAAATTGGGATAAAGTTATGCCTATGGATATTATGACAGAATATTTAGTTAAAAATATTTTAGCTCAAGATATCGAAATGATGGAGAAATTAGGAATATATGAATGTTCTCCTGAAGATTTTTCTTTGTGCTCATTTTCATGTCAATCTAAGGTCGAAGTGTCAAAAATTATTGAAGAAGGTTTAGATTTAATCGAGGCTGAAGGGTAATGCTTAGAAAATTTTTAGATAATGTAGAGAAGAAGATTTTGGAGAATGATAAACTAAAGAAATTTCATCCTCTTCATGATGCTCTTGATACATTTTTATATACAAAGAATTCGCAAACTACTAATGCTCCATATGTTAGGGATGCAATAGACCTTAAGAGAACAATGATTTTAGTTGTTTTAGCTTTGCTGCCTTGTTTTTTCTTTGGAACATATAATGTTGGTTATCAGTCTCCTGATGTTATAGATAAAAATTTTTTAAATTGCTTTATATATGGTTCGAAAATAGTCTTGCCTATGTATTTAGTTGTTTTTGCTATTGGTGGATTATTTGAGGCAATATTTGCAGTAATAAGAGGTCATGAAATAAATGAAGGTTTTTTAGTTACAGGATTTTTAATTCCATTGACAATGCCACCAACTGTACCATTGTGGATGCTAGCAATTGCAACTATTTTTGGAGTAGTTATAGGAAAAGAAATTTTTGGAGGAACTGGATATAATATCTTTAATCCTGCATTGACTGCAAGAGCCTTTTTATTTTTCGCTTATCCTGCGCATATGTCTGGAAATAAACCATGGATTTCACCTACTGATGGAATGTCCCAGGCTACTCCCTTATTAGCAAAATCATCGAATTTAAACTTTACTTATGATTGGTTAGATATGTTTTATGGATATGTGCCTGGTTCAATTGGAGAAACTTCTACTCTTGCAGTTATGATTGGAGCATTAATTTTACTTATTACTAAAATTGGAAATTGGAGGACTATGTTTTCAACTTGTATAGGTATGGTTTTAACTAGTCTATTATTAAATCAGTTAACAAATTTATCTGATAATCCAATGTTGAGTTTAACAGCAATTGATCATTTTGTAATGGGTAGTTTTGCTTTTGGTATGGTATTTATGGCAACTGACCCTGTTTCTAGTGCGCAAACTAATAATGGAAGATGGATGTATGGTTTGTTGATTGGCTTTATGGTTGTTATTATCAGGTGTATAAATCCAGCCTATCCAGAGGGAATGATGCTTGCTATTCTATTTGCTAATGCTTTTGCACCTTTATTTGATTATTACGTTGTACAGTCTCATATCAAAAGTAGACAGTTAAAGTATGAAAAATAAGTATATATTTATATTAACAATTACATTTGTATGCAGTTTATTACTTTCGCTTGCATCTGAAGGCCTTAAATCAACTGCACTTAAAAATATTGAAATGGATAAAAAGAAAAATATTTTGAGTGCTGTTGGTATTAATATAGAATCAATGAAAGTTGAGGAAATTGATAAATATTTTTATGATAACATTGATACGGTTATAGTAGATGTTGAAGGTAAATTTGCATCAGGTATTGCCATTGAAAATTTAGAAATAGTTGAAAATAATCAATCTGGTGAAGTAAAATATTTTTATGATACAAAAGAGTATTTACCAATTTATATTGAAAAGCAAAATAATGCTATAATCTTACCTATTTCTGGTAAAGGACTTTGGTCAACTCTTTATGGATATTTTTCCATTGATTCAAATGACTATTCAACAGTGAAAGGCATAACATTTTATGCGCATAAAGAAACTCCAGGTTTAGGTGCAGAAATTGAAAAAGAATGGTTTCAATCTAATTTTGTAGGAAAGCAGATTTACAATAATAAGAAATTAGTTTCAATAGAAGTTGCAAAAGCAGGTATGGCTGATGATGAAAATATGTATGAAGTTGATGGTATAAGTGGAGCGACTATTACCAGTGTAGGAGTTGCGAATTTATTAGAAAGAGATTTGAATCGCTATAGACCATATTTTGAAAGAAATAAATAACTATGAGTAAAAAAACATTTATAGATCCATTAATAGATAATAATCCTATAACGAGACAGGTTCTAGGCATATGTTCAGCTTTAGCTGTTACAGTAAAGATAGAACAAGCTTTAGTAATGACATTGGCTTTAACTTTTGTTTTGACTATGTCAAATACTATTGTCTCAATGTTAAGAAGTTATATTCCATCGAGTATTAGAATTATTGTTCAGTTGACAGTAATTGCAACACTGGTTTCATTGATTGATAAAATTTTATTAGCTTATTTGTATGATGTTAGCAAGGCTTTATCTGTTTTTGTTGGTTTGATTATAACTAATTGCATTGTAATGGGTAGGGCAGATGCATTTGCTATGCAGAATTCAGTAAAAGATTCATTTGTTGATGGCATTGGCAATGCTTTGGGATACGGATTAATTTTAATTCTAGTTGCTGCATTTAGAGAGCTATTAGGATTTGGTACTTTACTAGACTTTAGAATATTACCTGAATTTACTAATAATGGACTTATGCTTTTAGCTCCTGGTGCATTTATTATACTTGGTTTGATTATATGGGCTCAAAGATCATTAACTTCATTTGTGGAGAAATAGTATGGATTTATTTGTTCATTATTTAAGTTTAGCTACTAAATCAATTTTTATTGAAAATATTCTTCTTGCATATTTTTTAGGAATGTGCTCATTCCTTGCTATATCTAAGAGTGTAGAGGCTTCTGCTGGGATTGGAAAAGCTGTAATATTTGTAAATGCTATAACTGTGCCTGTAAATTGGTTTATTAAAAAGTATCTTCTTGATCCCGGTGCATTGTCATGGATTGAAAAACCTTTATCAGTTTTTGGATATAATACATCATTTTCTGATGTTGATTTATCTTTTTTAACTTTTATTTGTTTTATAGCAACTATAGCAGCTTTAGTTCAATTTGTAGAAATGTTTATAGATAAGTTTAGTCCAAAATTATATAACTCTTTGGGCATATTTTTGCCTTTAATAACTGTGAATTGCTCTATATTAGGATCTTCATTATTTATGGGTGAGAGAGGTTATACATTAGGAGAGTCAATTGTTTTTGGTGTAAGTGCTGGTATAGGGTTTTATCTGGCAATAGTGAGTATGGCAGCAATTCGTTTTAAGTTAAGATATTCTGATATTCCAGATGGACTTAAAGGTCTAGGAATAACTATGATTTTAACCGGCTTATTATCAATGGCATATTTATCATTTTCAGGTATACAATTATAGTAATATGTTGCAAATAACAGTTATATCATCAATACTTGTTTTTTCTATAGTTATCTTTTTTTTAGTAATGCTATTAAATTTTGCTGAGAAAAAACTCCTTCCGCAAGGCGATGCTAAAATTCTAATTAATGGAGATGATGATAAATCTCCTACTGTTAAACCAGGGAATTCTTTACTTTCATCTTTGGCTGCTCATAATGTTTTTATTCCTTCTGCTTGCGGAGGAGGAGGAACTTGTTCTCAGTGTAAATGTCAAGTTATCAATGGTGGAGGTGATATACTTCCTACAGAAAAATCTCATTTTTCAAGAGCTGAGATTAAAGATAATTATAGACTTGCATGCCAAGTTAAGGTTAAATCTGATATGGAAATAAAAATTCCAGATGAAATTTTTAGCATTAAAAAATGGAAATGCAATGTAAGAAGCAATGATAATGTAGCTACTTTTATTAAGGAGCTTGTCTTAGAGTTGCCTGATGGAGAAATTTTAGATTTTGAATCTGGTGGTTATATACAAATTGATATTCCTGAATATCAATTACAGTTTTCTGAGTTTGATGTTGAGGATCAGTATAGAGAGGATTGGGATAATTATAAAATGTGGGACTTAGTTGCTAAAAATAATAATCCTGATGAATTTAGAGCTTATTCAATGGCGAATCATCCAGCTGAAGGAAATATTGTTATGCTTAATGTTAGAATTGCTCATCCACCTCCTCATAAGTGGGATGCTCCTCCCGGAATAGCCTCTTCATATATTTTTAATTTAAAGCCTGGAGATGAAGTAACAATTTCTGGTCCATATGGTGAATTTTTTATTAAGGATACTCAGCGTGAAATGGTATATGTAGGCGGTGGTGCTGGTATGGCTCCATTAAGATCTCATTTATTTCATTTGTTTCATACTTTGAAAACTGGAAGAAAAGTATCTTATTGGTATGGAGCAAGATCCAGACGCGAAATGTTTTATGATGATGAATTCAAAGCTATCGAAGAAAAATTTCCTAATTTTTCATATCATGTTGCTTTATCAGATCCAGTGGAAAGTGATAATTGGGATGGTTTTACAGGTTTCATTCATCAAGTTGTCCATGATAATTACTTAAGCAAGCATGATGATCCAACAGAAATTGAATATTACATGTGCGGACCTCCAATGATGAACAAAGCCGTAACAGGCATGTTGTATGATTTAGGAGTTGAAGATGAAATGATTGATTTTGATGATTTCGGTTAAAAAATATTTCTTATTTTTTTTTATTCCTCTAATTTCAATTCTCATAAATAGCTGTAATAAACAATCAAATTATATTATTAATGGTTCCACAATGGGTACAACTTATAATATTAATATATTTGCTTATGCTGCTAATATTGATTCCTTAAAAAATAAAATTGATTCTTTGCTAGTTGATATTAATAAAAAAATGTCGACTTATGATAAAAGTAGTGAGATAAGTAAGTTCAATAACTATGAAAAGGGTAAGTATAAAGTATCTACTGATTTTTTAAATGTTGTGGATAAGGCTATCGCTTACAGCCATATTAGTAAAAATTATGATATTACCATAAAGCCATTGTTAGATTTATGGGGTTTTGATAATTTTCATGAACAGTCAATACCTGATTCATCAGATATCGATAGTACTTTGAAAACTGTAGGTGTAAATAATATTTATATCGAAGATAATCAATTAGTTAAGTTGAATAATTTTGTTAAAATTGATTTAAGTTCAATTGCAAAAGGTTATGCTGTAGATAAAGTATCTAATCTTTTAAATAGCTTGTCTTTATCAAATCACATGGTCGAAATTGGTGGCGAAGTTAGAGTCTCTGGATATAATAATAGCAAAGAGTGGTCATTGGGATTATTAAATCCATTAAATGGAAATATATTTAAAATTGTTAATTTATCTAATAAATCACTTGCAACATCTGGCACTTATAATAATTTTTTTGTTTATAATGAAAGAGAGTACTCACATTTAATTAATCCTGTAACTGGATACCCTATAAAGCATAATGCTAAAAGTGCTAGTGTCATATCAAATAATTGTATAGATGCTGATGCTTTAGCAACACTAATAATAACCTATGAAAATCCATATGATGCAATAAAAGTTATAAATAAGATAGAAAATGTTGAAGCACTAATACTTGTATTAGATGATGACAATCAAATAATTGAAGTTAAGACTAACGGCTATGATAAATATTATGCTAATTAGACTTGCTGCAATTTATTTTTTCAACAAATGAGCATGTACAAGGGTTGTCTTTTGCATTACCACAACTACCTTGAATTGTTTTGCCTGAAATTATATATCCTAGAGACATAATGAAAAAACAAATAAGAAAAATTAAAATTGTAATTATTAATACATTGAACATTCTTAAATTTAACATATAATTTTATTAAATAAATAATAATTTGAATATGAAATTTTTAAGAATATTTTACTTAATACTATTTTTTAGTACATTTTTGAATGGAGGCACTGCTAATGGTCATTC
>MDSV01015607.1_pt1 | contig 10307 bp, 9 predicted proteins | sample 810851 | NCBI WGS metagenome assembly MDSV01 (sample SAMN05326640, study PRJNA326480) | marine metagenome | isolation source: seawater | place: Atlantic Ocean: North East | collected 2012
CCATTTTGGGTTTCTCACCACACAGAGGGGTGACCAATCGAGGGGCCCGCGTCGACGCCGCACACGCGCGCGCGAGGGAGAGGACGACGCGCGATACGGGCGAGGACGACCCGAGGGACGAGAGACGTCGAGTCGACGCGCGGAGAGTCGAGTCGAGTCGAGTCGACGCGCGGAGAGTCTCGCGCGAGAGGACGAGAAAGAAACGAATCTCGACGTCGATTCGGAAACTCACCCGGTGGTGGATAAAGGGTCGTGACCCGTGTGAGGGGGACGGTGGACACCCGCGTGTGCGAGAGGGACGCCCCGGAGGATTCGTTCCACCCGGGGGAGGGGGCGCGCGGCATGGCGCGCGCTTCACGGCGAACGAAGGAGGCTCGCGGTAAGGCGCACGCGGACGGTGTCGTGACGTTGGCGGATATCGCGGCGCAATCTGAGAGAAGTTTGAAGAGACTGGAAGAGGAGGCGCGAACGCGAGGGCGCGGGGGAGAAGGCGAGGGGAGCGCGTCGGCGGCGTCGAGCTCGGACGATGGGGAACAGCCAGATTTAGTCAAACTCTATCTCCAGCAAAAAGTGGGTAAGCCGACAGAAAGCGGAGCCGCGAGAGCGCCGAGCGCATCGGCCGACACGCACAGTGAATGGGACGTCAAGTTTCCAGGCCAGCGATTCGGGCAGTGGACGAAACTGGAGATTACCGCGACCCAAGATGCCATCAAGCAGTGGGCCGAAGAGCACGGGCTCGGGGAGGCATACGAGAAAGGAGATTATGAATTCTTGTTCGAACGTCGCCAGAAGCTGGGTGGTAAAGGCGCAAATTTGCCTCGTTCAGAGCGTCGAGCATTCATCGAGATTTCGCGAGGCGTCAGCACGAGAAACGCCAAGCAAATTTACGGTTGGATTCTGAGAAACATGAACAAGAAAGCTTCAAAGGGCAAATGGACCAAAGATGAAACGGAAGAGTTGTTGAAGCAATTCGAGATTCACGGTCCGAAGTGGTCGAAGATTTCAAGCATCATCGGCCGACCAGCTTCAGCCTGTCGAGACAAGTGGCGTCTTGCAAAGAGTCCCGCTGAAAGACGCACGGGACACTGGTCGCCTGAAGAGACCTTGCGCTTGGTTCAACTCGTAAATGGACATTTCCAGAAACGTGGTGCAAGGCCCGGTTGCGGACCGGGTGAGAATCTTGAACACCTAGAACTTCGCGACAACATCCCTTGGAAATCGATATCAAGCGAGCTTCGCACTCGCAACGAACAGGCTTGTTTACAGCGCTGGTACCAGATCGCCCCTGACATGACTCTCGTTGGTTCATGGCGTGAGACTCAGGATTTTGAGCTATTGGAAAACATCATCAAGCAGAATAAGCCGAGGCTTGAACTCTTGGATTGGGCAGCTTTAGTGAACGGTCGTTCTCTTTCCCATATCAAGAGACGATGGAAGTCTCTCGCTTCAAAGATCCCCGGCTACATCGACATGTCTCTACCAGAATTGGTGCTTTGTATGTCTCAAGGTCTTAATGGCTGTCCTGCTGCCTTGGTTGAAAAAGCCAAGGTGTACGCGCAAGTCTAACAAGCGAGCTTTACAATACCATCATACTGCACTGCACTGTATTACACGTCTATTTTAGAAATTATGATAGTACTTAATTTTACTGATTGTTCTGTTCTTTCACATCCCTTCGTATTGTTCTTTCACATCCCTTCGTATGGACGGAGCTTGTGACACGGCTCTCCATCTGAGTTTGGCGCAGCTGCGGCGCACGACGCGTTACATCCAAACAATAGCGCTTCATCTTTTTCAATCGGCGGTGGTGATAGACCAAAATAGAAGTCGCAACTCTTATCCTCAAAGTTTGGCTTAATCGTGAGGGGTAATCCGAAATCGTCCGTGAACACTTCCTGAGTAGCCGTTTTGCACATGTTTACGCACATCGCGGTGCAGCCGCTCTCTTGAAGCCACCGACACTTCTTAATGTGCACCTTGGAAGCCATCTCGATACCCAGATCATTTTCCACCGTCGATTCCACTTCCATGGGACCCACCATCCAAGCGAAGACGATTTTGGTGATCGTCGCGTTAAGTTCACAGGAAAACTGATTCAAAGGAAACAGCTTCTTGAAGACCGCGTCGCCGCCCGGAGGCACCAGAGATCGTATGACCCCCGAGGTGATATCACCCATCCCGATCGCGTCTCTTCCTCGCATCTGCAGGAAACAAAGCGCGATGAACTCTTCGTACGAGACCTTACTCGGAGGCTGTGCGTCGATGGCCATGCCAATCTTTCGCATGAACCACGCCATGATGGCCAAGTCGAGCGGCGAGTCTTCGTACCTCACCTTCACCCCAGGATCTCGCCAATCCGAGGGAAACTCCGCCCGCGCGAGATTCATGAACGAGTACGATTCCGTCGTCGACGCCTCCGCCCTCGCGAACGCCGTCCCGCGACGTCGACGACGCGTCCACCGCCCGAGACGCGCCGACGATGGCGGACCGTCGAGTCGTCTTCCCACGCCCACCGCGCGCTCGACCGTCGACCGCGCGCTCGTCGTCGCCCCACGAAAGCCTCGAGGCGTCACCACCGACCATCGCCCGCTCGCCTCCATCGCGATCGCCGTCTCCCTCGCGGTCCGCGTCGCCGAGTCGCGTCGTCCGTCCGTCCGTCGTCTCGCGCGCGCATCCACCGTCGTCGGTCGTGCGACGATACATAAATTGCTAGATGCTACATCTATGTACAAAGTATGACATTTTCTAACCCTAGCCCCGCACGACCACCACGACCCGACAATCTCATTCGACGCGAGCGCCGCACACGGCGACGAGGCGGGGACGCGTCGACCGCGCGCGCGCCCTCGATCGGCGTCGGGGGGTCGAGGGAGGTCATGTTTACCTCGTTCGTGCTCATGGCGGTGAAGAAGGGACCGTTCGCGAGAGGTGGGTGACCCGACGGCGCGCGCTGGACGAACGCCGCGCCGACGCTCGCGAGAGACGAGAGCGCGCGACCTCGCCGCGAGAGGAAGCGACCGAACGGAGAGCGAAGAGGGACGAAGACTGACGAAGAAGACGCGGCCGTCGCGCGCGCAGGGGGCATCGTGTGGAAAACGCACGCGTTTGCGAAACCGTCTCCGACGCGCAAGCGCAACGCGCGGGTACGACACCGCGACCGCGAGGACGCGATCGCACCGTGCGTTGGAGCGATGACTGACCGAACTCACATCTTTCGCGTCACCAGAAAACCGCTCGTCTCATTCGAGACGTCGAGAAGGCGCTCAAAAAAGCTGCGGGCATCGACCCCGCGGCGCGCTCGTCGGCGTCGAACTGAGCCCGAAGCGCACCCGAATTCCCCCGCCCCCCGTAGAGCACCCGAAGACTTTTGGCGCCGACGCGACCGAACTTTAATTTTGATTCATCTCGCGCTCACACCGCGCATTCGACCGTCGCGCTCCTCCTCGTCCCTCGCTCGCTCGCCCGGCGCGCCTCGAGGCGTTCGAGTCGCTCGCCTCAGAGCCACCGAAGTTCGCCGCGCGGCGACAGTCCGCGACGGACGGAACCGATCAAAGACGATCGACGCGCGAGCGTGACGGTGACACATCCGTCGACGTCCACCCCGCGCGCCGTCGTCGCGAATAGTCGTCGCGGAACGTCGTCGAAATCCGAAATCGAATTCAACGCATTCGCGCGCGCGTTCCTCCGTCGAGCGACACGCGCGCGTCGCGGAGCCGTCTTCGAACGACGGAGAACCGCGCGGGGAAGAGATTGAGGAATCGCGGCGTCCGTTGCCCCGAGTCGCGGTCGAGGGATGACGAACGAGGACGAGGACGATGCCATGGGCGAAATCGAGCGCCAGCCGGTGGAACAGATGCCTCCGGGGACAGGGGCGGAGGAAGAGGCGGCCGCGGAGGCGGTGAATGCGATCAATGCCCCGGAGGAGGTCGCGGAGGGGTCGTTGGATCCATCGGACGCGGGGAGAGGGGAGGAAGAGCGGCGAGACGCGATGGCTCGAGTGAAATTATATAGACTCAACGATAGCGGTCACTGGGACGACAAGGGCACCGGTTTCGCGTCGTGCGAATACATGGAGGTGAGACGACGATTCGGTGAGAGAGAGAGGAGAGACGGAAGACTGACGGTGACTATTTTCTTTTGAAACGCTCGCAGAAATCGAATTCGGTGGGATTAGTCGTCATGTCGGAGCAGAGTCAGGAGCCGTTGTTGGTGCACCCGATTTCTCCAGACGCCGACTTTTATTCTAGGCAAGAGGACGAGACGATTATTACTTGGATGGATAGAGAGTTTGGGACGGATATGGCGCTGAGTTTTCAAGAGGGAATGGGATGTAACTTTATCTGGGAACAGATAAAATCTGTGCAGCGTCAGTACGCGAGCGAAGACGGCGTCGGAGCGCACCCCGAGGACGGTTCCAAGCTGGCAGCCATGGAGGTGGGAACAGAATTCCAAGCGTTTCAGTTTCCACAGGAACACGGGCACTTTGTCGCGATGGGAGAGGGTGGATCTTATGTTGAGATCCGACGCGAAGGAACCCTTGAGCTTCCTCCACCGGAGCTTGCAAATTTAGAACAGATTTTAGCCGTCATCACTGGTAGCTCGATGTTTGCTCGCCAGACGCTTCCAACGCAACTTTTAAAGACGAAGGAATACCTTCCAAAACTCTTTGAATTGTTCAGACAGTGTGAAGATGTGGACGACGTCGAAAATTTGCACATTTTGTACGCTATTTCTAGAGGGATCGTCATGCTAAATGATCCAAATCTGTATGAAGTTTTACTGAGCGAAGAATTCGTTTTTGATTTTGTGGGTACGCTCGAATACGATCCTGAGCAGATCACTCGTGTACCTCATAGAGAATTTCTGAAAGAAAATGTTGCTTTCAAAGAGGTTGTACCGATCAAAGATGAAGCTATTCGGCAGAAAATTCATCAAACATGTCGGCTTGGATACTTGAAAGACGTGATTCTTCCTCGAGTTTTGGATGACTCTGCATTTGGCATGCTCACATCAATGATGATGTGCAATAATGTTGACGTTGTACAAGCGCTGCATCGAGACCCAGAGTTTTTCGCAGAGTTGTTCAACAGACTTAAGAGTTCTAAACCAGGCGATAAAGACTGGAACGACCTCATTGGTTTTCTCCAAGAATTGTGCACCCTTGCGAGGCATCTGCAGAACACCCCAAGACTTCAAGTGTTTGCGACTCTACAGCGGCTTGGACTTTTTGACGTCTTGACGGACATTTTGATTCATGGCGATGAATATTCGCAGCTTAAAGCTGCTGATGTCATCATGTCAAGCCTCCAAAACGACTCGTCAGTCCTGAGGGAGTACATGGTGCAACAGGATGCAAAGATGGAACGAAATATGCTTTCGGAGTTAGTGCGATTATTCCTTGTTGGAAGCGACGGTATACAGGCGACGTATTTAGAGATACTTATTTTTCTGATGGATCCCGACTCGATGGAAGGGACGGCTCCCGACAAGGACAAGCTTCTTGATATCTTTTATGACAAGCACATGCGCACTGTGGTGTCTCGGGTCACCTCAGGCAAGCACAACATACCAGAAGATGAGTCAGGGAATGATGAGGGTGTCCCGCCATGGTCACTCACTAAGATAGTTGATCTGCTCATCTTTTTGGTACAAAATCACCAATTCAGAATCAAATATTACATGTTGAGAAATCACGTGTTGCAGAGTGTCCTTCAACTGACGGACCGCAAGGAAAAGTATGTCGTGGTGTCTGCAGTGAGATTCTTGCGCTCGTGTGTCAACTTGAAAGATGAATTCTATAACCGCTATTTGATTAAGAGCAACGCATTTGAGCCAGTGATGAAAGTTTTCAAAGAGAATGGAGATAGGTACAACTTGCTCAACAGTGCTGTACTTGAATTGGTAGACTTCATTCGCCGCGAGAACATCAAGAACTTGATCCACCACCTGGTAGAACAATACGAAGCATACTTCGATGAAGTTTACTATGTGGACACGTTTAGATTATTGAAGCTCAAATATCAACAAGGTTTGAGCGTACCGACGATTGGGTTACCTCCGGGTGTGATGCTTGCAGGAGTGGCACCCATGGCGTTCGGTCGACAGGAGATTGCCGCGGTGCAGGCATTGTCAGAGCAGCGATGTCGTCGAGATAGCTCGATGAGCAAGGATGAGGAGAATTACTTCGAATCCGATGATGATCCAGCTGATGCCGCGACTAGCGATCCCGGACCGGCGCAGCTAACAAACGTACACAGTCCACCAGTCTTGCACTTCCAAGGCTCTCGCTTTGCACCTGCACCGATGGCACACTCCGTCCTCACGGATGAAGTGGACACTGGACCTACACACGGTGAACTTGGAAAGAGAACACGCTCATCTAGTTCACCACCTGAAAGTACCACACATGATAGCACCGACGACCAAGCAAAGAAATCCAAACCTGGGATCCCGTCACCAACGTCTCCCGAAAGTCTGACAGCAGCACAGAGGAATGCGTTCAAATCTCAGACCACCCAATCCAGCAATGAAGAAAAAGCTACTGAGAGTGAAAATGAGAAGGATGTGAAAGAAACGGCTAATCCTACGTCCCAGTGGGTTACCGTGGATGAACCTAGCGATGAATGAATAGATTTTAATGAATTGAATAACACTGATATAGCTCCTAAAATGCTTTCTTGAGTTCATCGGGACGAAGCACGCGATCTTTTTCAAGTGCATAAGCTTTCTTATCCTTAGCATTTGTTTCCGTTTTAAGACTCGGGGGCTTAAACTCACCCGTGAACTTACTCTTCTTTGCCTTTTTGCCTTTCATGAAATCTCTCCATCCACTAACTCGTTCCTCCCGTTTATCCTCTCTCTCCCATTCTTTTTTCTCTTTATACTCTTGTCGGCGCTGAGCTGCTTCCGCTTTTTCCTCTTCAGTGACACGCTTCTCTTCGCCTTTGATTCGAAGCGCTAGCTTACGACGTCGCCATTCCAAGTCAACAATATAGTTGCGCGCCTCGTACTTCCACCTCTCGTGGAACTCATCCGTCTTGCAAAAATCTTCAAACATACCTTCCTTATTACCTTGATACTTGACTCGTAGTACAGCATCTTCACGTGCCTCTTTTTTCCAATTCTTCAACACGGAATCTCTCGCTTGCTGGAGATTGAAGTCGAGAGCACGCTTGAAATCTTCGTCAAGCAGAAGCTTCTGCGCTTGGCCCAAAGCATCAAACGCCGCTTTTGCATCCTTGTGTTTGCACTTATCAGGGTGAACCAAAAGAGACAGTTTACGGTACGCTCGTGGGATTTCTTTCATTTCGCAATCGAAACGAAGTTTCAGAAACTCGTATGGATTTAATTTGAAGCTGGACAAAACACGTTCCACTTCAGCATCTCGTTTCGCATCAGAGACATCCTTGAAAAATTCCTTTAGCAGAGTTTCACTATCTTTTATCTCTTCGATGGGCGGTGCGACCGCGTCAGGATTAGGCACAATCTCTTCCATCGGTTTAGCCATGCTTGACATTTCTGGTGCCTCGTCTTCAGCCGCCGACGTTGTCGCGACGGCGGTGTCTCGCCCTCGTGTGTCTTCTTTCTTCTCTGTTGGTGGTTCCTTCACCTTCTTTTCCTCCTTTGTCTTGACTGCGATCACGTTTTCAGGTTTCAAATACACTTCTTCGCTCTCTTTACGCCCCGTACCCTCGCCCGCATCGATTCGTACGCGGTATCGCATGCGCTCCGGGGCGTAACCCATCACCATTCCTCGTTTTCCATTGAGCTCTGGCTTTGCTTTTATACCGTGGATTTGCACCGCCGTGCGCGGTTCTATGTACTCGAGACCGCTCATGACGGTGAGAAGACTTTCGCCGAGATTCGTGGAACTTCGTTCGTCGTTTGCACCCTCGCCCTCGCGCGTGCCCCTCTGCGGGTGCGGGTCCGTTTTTCTTGCTGGGTCGGTGGCGTCAAAACGAGGCACGGGCCACCGATGGCGATGCATCCCGCGCCCTACGCGCTCGGAGTCTTGGGCGCAGTACCTTTCGTCGGTCTCACGCCACAAGCCAGGCGCGCGCTAGGATACGAGAGCGTAGTGACCCCGGAGACCACTGCGCGCTTACAAATTGGATACGGCGCGAGCATCTTGAGCTTCCTGGGCGGGATTCATTGGGGGCTCGGGGCGATCGGACATTCCGTGGTGAGGGATTTACCACCCACGCCCGCTCAGTTGACGACGCGTTACGCGTGGAGCGTGACGCCGAGTCTATTGGCGTGGCAGGCCTCGTTGATGTCTAGCGAAATCATGGCGTGCGGTACGTTGATTGGTGGATTGTTAACGTGCGCTGGGGTAGATACGGCCTACGCGAAGGCGGGAGGTTATCCAAAATGGTTGATACCTTTGCGTTACGGGCTGACGGCTGCGGCGACGATGAGCTTGGCCGCCACCGCTTTTAGAGGAGTCGAACAACATGAAAAGAAATAGCACAAAAACACTGTAACAATAAATAATGACTGCGCGCGACGACTTTCCCACGACACGGATCGACACCCAGTTGCACTCTAATAAATTATTCCACCGTCACCGTGATAGATTTCGCGAACTTCTTGCCAAAAGATCTATGCTTGGCGTCAGCAAACTGCAGCATCAACGTGTGCTCACCCGGGCTCAAGTTCAAAACACCCTCCTTTTGCCCCTTGCCAAAGTGCAAGTGGGTCTCGTCGAAAGGAATCTCTTGTCCCTTCTCAATGAACGCGGGACCATCAATTATTAAGTGATGGTGCCCCGTCCCTTCCTGAAGTCCCCCCGCCGCTGGGGCGAGCTCGTAACCCTTCACCCCCATCTTCACTTTAAACTCCGAGCTCACGATCGGATTATCCCCCCTCGGTTCGATAAAGTACACCCCATTCTTACCATCCTTTGCCTGCGCCGGAGAAGCGGCCGTGAGCGCGAGTGCACACGCTGAAACGAAAGCTTGCCGACGAGAGAAACCGGTGGAGTCCAGACCGTCATCAACTTCGCTGCACGTCCTTGACGCTCCTCTTGCCGCGAAGGGGACGGTGTTGGATCGTTGTCGACGAGGTGAATGCGTTGTCACCGACGACGGAGCGGCGTTTCGCAAAAGACACGGAGAAGCGGCGATCATGAGGATGAACCACGGGTGGACACGTGTGAGGAGGCGTGCCAGTTTATTGACGCAAAATAAATTAAGTCGTAGTCATTACAGTGAAATTCTCTAAGCCGATTTTCTGGCCGTGACGACGTACATGGGATCTGATCTACCGGGACTCGGAGAGATGTCTTCCCCCGCAGGCGGCTCAAATCCTCCAGCGTAGTGGTAATATGCACCGACAATCCAAACATGATCCAAGTCTCCCGTTTGAGTCCAAATCGATACCGCCTTGGTCGGAAAACATCTATTGCTAAAGCTCATAATGGCCAATCCACCCGGTTTTAACACACGTCTCACCTCTTGCATCACTTCCAAAGGTCGAGTGAGGTAGTCCACACTCACAGTGTTGGTGACGACATCAAACGTGTTGTCTGCATACGGGAACTTTGGGTCCTCATTGAGATCTTGAACGGCATAATCCGTGAGGATCGGATTCCTTTTCAGCTCTTCTTCATTCATTCCCACGCCAGAAATCTTACCCGCTTTGTAACCTTTCGGATAGTGCGAGATCCAGCTACTGCAGACATCCAACACAGACACATTTTCACCGCCTGGTGGGAACTCTCGCTCGTAATACTTTGTCAATGCTCCGATCGCCTTGTCATCGATGTGCGTCACGAATCTAGGCTGAGAGTAAAAAATAAAGTCTGAGCTTTCATCGTATCTCGCCATGTCTTCTTCGCGGAACGGATACTTCGCCGGAAACTTTGGGTCTTTGAGCACGTCGGCGAAAGGATCCGACTTTGCCCGAGCGCCCAACTTCGCGTTCGCCTTCCCACCCGTCACCCCGAGCGCCAATGCGCTCGATCCGAACGTTCTCAAAATCGCGGTCGCTCCCGACGCAACGAATGCGCTTCGTCTCGACGTGCTCCATTCCTTCGGGTCTGCTCCACCGATCGAGGCGGAGCGAATCGTCATCCTCCCGCTGCGGTCCTTCGTCGCCGCGCCCGAAGTCGAGCGAGACGTCCGCAGTCCACTCGCGCGAGCACATGCACCGTATGTTATCATCGCGTTCGATCGGTTTGAACGATACCGAGAGCGTTCCCAGTGTGGCCCGTCACGCGCGCGCAGCGAGGTGACAAGTGTCGAGGCAGTCGACGTCGTCGTCACTTTCGAGCTCAAGTCGAGACCCGTCTTTCCGTTCGCGAGCGC
>MDSV01136384.1_pt1 | contig 10307 bp, 8 predicted proteins | sample 810851 | NCBI WGS metagenome assembly MDSV01 (sample SAMN05326640, study PRJNA326480) | marine metagenome | isolation source: seawater | place: Atlantic Ocean: North East | collected 2012
TATTGATGTAGGGATTACAAGAGTAAGGTCTGATACAACAAAAAGTGGTTGGAAGCTTCTGGGAGATGTAGCTTTTAATGAGGTATCAAAGAAATCGAGTTTTATTACGCCAGTTCCAGGTGGGGTTGGTCCTATGACAATTGCTATGTTATTGAAAAATACTCTAGTATCTACTGAAAAGTTGCTATATTAAATATTTTGTTATCTTTGCGCCAGTTTTGTGGGGTTGTTCCCACTAGTATTAATAAATTTTTAAAAAACAATTATGGAAGGAACAGTAAAATGGTTTAACGCAAGTAAAGGGTATGGTTTCATTGAAGGTTCAGACGGAACTGACTACTTTGCTCATTTTCAAGAAATTCAAGTAGAAGGATACAAAACTCTTAAAGAAGGAGCAGCTGTAACATTCGAACCTGGAGATGGTGAAAAAGGACCAGTAGCTAAAAATATTGTAAACGTCTAATTAGTATTTATAATATAAGGAAAAGCAAGCAATATTATTGCTTGCTTTTTTTTTGTGTTCTTTCTAAATGTTTTTTAATTTCTTTAAGTTCGTCTCTTAATCTAGCAGCTTCGATAAAGTTAAGGTTTTTAGCCATTCTTTCCATTTTTCTTTTGGTTTCTTTAGCATATTTTTCTATTTCTTTTATAGATGATAATTTATTAATTGAATGATCATTATCTATTTTAGCTTTCTTATAAGGGTTTAGACTTTCTATTAGTTTATTATTGATTTTTTTATTTAAAGGTTGCGGTATTATTCCATTTTCCTCATTGTATGTTTTTTGTTTATTTCTTCTTCTATAAGTTTCATCAATGGTTTTTTTCATTGACTTAGTAATCTTATCAGCATACATGATGACTAGACCATTAATATTTCTAGCTGCCCTCCCCGAAATCTGAGTTAGAGCTCTTTCTGATCTTAAAAAACCTTCTTTATCTGCATCCATAATCGCAACAAGGCTAACCTCAGGTAAATCTAGTCCTTCTCTTAATAGATTTACCCCGATTAATACATCAATATCACCGTCTTTAAGTTCATGAATTATCTCCACTCTCTCTAGCGTATCAACATCAGAGTGTATATATCGACATTTAATGCTAAATTTGGCAAGATATTTACTAAATTCTTCTGCCATTCTTTTTGTTAGTGTTATAATTAATGTTCTTTCTTTTTTGTTTATTCTTAATCTTATTTCTTCTAATAAATCATCAATCTGATTTTCATTTTTTCGTACTTCTATAATTGGATCAAGTAGACCTGTTGGTCGAATAATTTGTTCTACATATATACCTTCTGATTTTTCTAATTCATATTCAGAAGGAGTTGCACTTACATATATTGTTTGATCATTGATTAATTCAAATTCTTTAAATTTTAAAGGTCTATTATCCATTGCTGCAGGTAATCTGAATCCGTGTTCTACAAGATTTTCTTTTCTAGAGTGATCACCACCGTACATTGCTCTTACTTGTGGAATTGTAACATGACTTTCATCAATTACAGTTATAAAATCTTCAGGAAAATAATCAAGTAAGCAGAAAGGTCTGCTACCTGGATTTCTTCCATCAAAATACCTTGAATAGTTTTCAATTCCTGAACAATAACCAAGCTCTCTAATCATTTCAAGATCAAATTGTGTTCTTTCATTTATTCTTTTTGCTTCGGTTTTAAGTCCTATTTTTTTAAAATTATCAACCTGTTTTACTAAATCATCTTGTATTTCAGATATTGCATGATTAATTCTATCTTTTGAAGCGATAAAGATATTAGCTGGGCAAATTCTTATTTCATCTAGGTTCTTGATTATCTTACCATTTTCAGGGTTAAAACTCTCTATTTCTTCAATTTCATTGCCAAAAAAATGAATTCTATATGCTATATCATTATGTGCTAGAAAAATATCTACTGTATCTCCTTTTACTCTAAAGTTTCCTCTATTAAAATTAGAAGTAGTTCTACTGTATAGAGCAGACACTAGTTTTTGAAGCACTATCTTAATACTGATAATATCGCCAACACTAAGATTTACTATTCCCTTATGGAAATCTTCAGGGTTTCCAATTCCATAGATACAACTAACAGATGAGATTACTATTATATCTTTCCTTCCTGATAAAAGAGCAGATGTTGTCTTTAATCGATATTTTTCTATTTCTTTATTTATAGATAAATCTTTTTCAATATATGTTCCAGAACTTGGTATATATGCCTCAGGTTGATAGTAGTCATAATAAGAAACAAAATATTCTACTGCATTTTCAGGAAAAAATTGTTTAAATTCACTAAATAATTGAGCGGCTAAAGTTTTATTATGGCTTAAAACTAATGTAGGTCTATTGACTTTTTTGATAACATTTGCAATTGTAAATGTTTTTCCAGAACCAGTTACTCCTAAAAGTGTTTGTGATTTTTCTCCATTATTTATTCCGTGAACAAGTTGTTTTATTGCATTTGGTTGGTCTCCAGTTGGGGAAAAATTAGATTGAAGCTTAAACTTCATTTATGTTTGATTTAGCATTTGTAACTTCTCTTTTATATCTTTTATATCAGATTTAGTTTCGTCTATCTTTTTTTGTACTTGTACTAATAAAATTTTTGTTTCTTTTCCATTACCAAAAAATGATATATTATTTTCATACTGTGTTATTTGTTTTTTTAGGATCTCTATATTTTTTTTGAGAAGTTGTTTTTCTTTAAAAATTGCTTTTTGATCTCCTTTGATTTGAGACACTTTATTTTTATATTTTATAGATGATAATTCCTTTTTATTTATTCCAAGATTTGTATATGTAGAGTTAAGTAGTGTAAAAAATATATCATTATTTTTAGTTCTAATAATTGAATTTTTAACTGTATCGTTCCATTTATTAGAAATTTTTTTAATCTGTTGAATACTTTCCGTATCATTATTTACAGGTTTGAATTTTTGAAGTTTAAGAATTATTTTTTCTTTTTCTTTTTCAATCATTTTATAATGTTTACTTTTAGAATTAAAAAAGGTATTACATGCTGATCTAAATCTAATCCAGAGAGCATTAGATTGTTTATTTTTCCATAATTCATTTTTCTTCCATTCCTTTTGTAATAGAATTAATTCTTTACTTGTATTCTGCCAATCAGTACTATTTTTTAACATCTCAGCTTTTTCACATATATTTTTTTTTCTTTTTATGACTTCTTTGTTTTCTTTCTTTTTTTCTTTATAAAAATTATTTTTAGCATTATAAAAATTAGTTAATGCATCTTTTAAATTTTGCCACGCAATCTTATTGTATTTTTTATTTAACTTACCTAATGACTTCCATTTTTTTTCTAGTTCATTACATTTGTTAGTTGCTAATTCCCATTTGTCATATGATTTTATTTCTGTTGATATAATCGAATTGATCTCATGAACAATACTGTTTTTTAAATCTAGTTTTATATGGTTTTTTTTCTTTTTCTCAATAAAGTGGTCATTCTTTCTTTTATTAATTTCTTTACTTATTTCTTGAAAATTAATCCAAAGGTTTTCTCTTAGTTTTTTTTCAACAGGTCCTACATTCCTCCATTGCTCATGGAGTTCTTGTAAAATAGCGTGAGATATTTTTATTGAGGGTTCATTTAGAAGAGCTTTAGCTTTTTTTAAAATTTCATTTTTTTCTTTAAGATTTCTTTTAAAATCGATATCTCTTAAATCATTATTAATGTTGATAAAATCATAGAAAAGTTCAACATGGTGATGATATGATTTCCAAAGGTCATTTTTTTCAACAATAGGAACATGACCTGTTTTTTTCCATTTTAATTGTAGTTCTCTAAATTTATCAAATGTTTCTTTAAGAGATTCTTCTTCTTTAGTAAGTAAATTAATATCGTTAATAATCTTTCTTTTTGTTTCTAAATTCTTTTTTTCCTCTTTCTCTCTATTTTTTCTATAAATAGATTTCCTTTTTCGAAATACCTCAAAAACATCTTTAAATTTTATTTCTAGAGGGTGTAATTCATTAACTGTATTTAATTCCTCTTCTTCATAATTTAATTCTTTAATATTTATCTCTTTTATCTTTCTAAGTTTTATATAAAAAATAGCCTTTATCTCATCAATTTCTTTTGATACTAAATATGGGGCTTTATTATTAGAAAGGAGTTGAACTCTTGAGATTAACTCTTCCATTGATAATGAATTATTATCTATAACTAAAATTTTATCCTTTTTAGTTTCTTCAGTAGCTAAATTATCTGATATGTTCTCTTTGATTTGTTTCAAAAATATAATTTTAGGTAGTAAATTTACTAATAATTAATAATTTATTGATTCCAAATATTCCAGCTTTCTTCAGCTTGTATTTTCAGCATTTCTAAACCATTTTTTATACAAGCTCCTTGTAATTTACCATAAGTTAAAAATTTTGTTTCTTTTGGATTATAAATTACATCAAACAAAAGATGTTTTTTATTTAAATATTTATAAGGAATATTAGGAAAACTTTCAATTTTAGGGTAAGAACCCTCTGGTGTTGCATTTATTATAATAGTATAATATTCAATTATTTCTTTTGTTAAATCTGAATAAGAAAAGTTAGTATTTCTATTTACAGTTTTATATGAGATTCCAAGTTGTTCTAGTGAATATTTTATCGCTTTTGCAGCTCCGCCATCACCTAGTATTAAAGCTTTTCTTCTTCCTTTTAAAAGTGTCTTAATACTATTTCTAAAACCAAGGTGATCTGTATTATAGCCTATTAATATATTTTTGTGAAAACGAATAGTATTTACAGCGCCTATAATTCTAGCCTCTTCACTCAATTCATTTAATAATGGTATGATTAATTCTTTGTATGGATTAGTTACATTAATTCCTGTGAATTTATATTGATTAATTAATTGCTTGAACTCATTAATATCTTGTATTTCAAAATCAAGATATTGTGCACAAGTAATTTTTTCTTTATTGAATTTTCTAGAAAAATATATTTTTGAAAAAGAATGTAAAAGATTTTTTCCTATAAGTCCGTAGGTTTTCATTATTTCTTTTTTGATGATTTTTCTAAAAAATAAACTATTAAGAAACCTACTATTATGATTATTATTGCAGAAAGTGTATTGTTGTTTATTTCAGATGGAATGAAAGATTTATATGCAATAATTTTTACTTCACCATCTATTTCTATACTGTTTGATACTTCTTTCCATGGCCATACAATATTTAAAGAACCTAAAATAAAACCTGTTAATAATGCTAGTGTTGCATCTTTATATTTTTTTAACAACCAAGATAAGAAGTGAGAGAAACTCATTAGGCCAAATACAGATCCAAGCAAAAAAACACTTAGCAGCTTAATATTTAATTCTGTTACTGCAGTTACTAATAGTAGTTTGTAATTTCCCATTAGTATTAAAATATATGATCCAGATAAACCTGGAAGCATCATTCCACTTATCCCAACTATTCCGCATATAAATACAAAAAAAAGATTAGAATTCTCGGTAGCTGGTGTTACATAATTTAAAGAAAATGCAATGCAAGTGCCAGCAATTAGTGTAATTAAAGATTGTAAATTCCATTTTTTTACTCTTTTTCCAACAAAAATAATAGAAGCTAAAATAAGACCAAAAAAGAAAGACCAAATTAGTATTGGGTAGTTATTAAATAGGTATTTAAATAAAATAGCTATGGTAAAAACACTAACAATACTTCCTGAGAATACAGCGCATAGAAAATAGAAATTTGTATAGCTTATTAGTTTTTTAATTTTAAATGAAAGTAAATATTTTACTGCTTTTTTATCCAAAGATTTTAATGAATTTATAAGTTCTTCATATATACCAGTTATTAGAGCAATAGTACCTCCAGAAACACCAGGAATTACATTTGCAACTCCCATTCCTAAACCTTTAAAGAATAGTGTTATATAATTTTTCATTTATGTACTTAAAAAATTATAAAATGTATCTCCTCTTAGACCAAGTCTTAAACATTCTAAGGGAATAACTTCATTAGTATCTATATTGCCTAAATTTACATTTGCACCAAACTGATTTATAAACCAAACTTGCTGATCTTTATTAGGAGCTTCCCACAATATCTTATTGTTGTCAATTTGGTTAGTAATTTTTTCAATTAACCTATTTTTTATACCACCATTTTGATTAAAAACACCAGAATTACCACTTTCTCTGCCTTCAGCAATTACTTTCCAGCTTCCAGCAGAGAGTTCATTTTTCATCCATTTAATCCAGTTTCCTTCATTTATATTAACTGAATTATCTTTGCTGCCAACTTCGCTAATAACCCTAAAGTCCTTAGAAAATTCACTAATTATCTCACATTTTAAATCATGTTCTATTTTCATGCTGCCGTCAGATATTTCAACCATTTGAAGACCTATTTTATTAAGATATCTTTTATAATCATCAATTTGATTTCTGACAGCAAATGCCTCAAAAAGTGTTCCTCCAGCATAGACTAAACTTCCATTTTCTTTATAGATTTTAATTTTATTTACAATATCAGTAGTTATAATACTTGTTCCAAATCCAAGTTTAATAATATCAATATAATTATGTCCTACTGTTAAAAAGTCTTCCGCTTGATTTAAACTAAGGCCTTTGTCCATAACCATTGTAAGTCCATTTTCTCTAGGCTTATCTGTTCTTAAAGGAAGTTGTTTAAGTATTTCTTTCATACTGTAAAATAAATTAGAAACAAAGATAGTAATCCTAAGCAGAAGAAAAATTTAATTATGTAATTTTGTCGACTAATATAATAGTAAGATGACATTAATCAAATCCATTTCTGGTATCAGAGGAACAATTGGGGGGAGAGTGGGAGAGTCACTTTCTCCTTTAGATATTGTGCGTTATACTTCCTCATATGCTACATTTATTAAGCAACAAAAAAATCCATCTAATTGTATAGTTATTGGTCGAGATGCTAGAGCTTCTGGCTACATGGTAAGCAATATTGTTTCTGGAGTTTTAATGAGTTGTGGTTTTGATGTCTTGGATGTGGGTTTGTCAACTACTCCTACTATAGAAGTTACTGTTAAATTAGAGGCATGTGCAGGAGGAATTATAATTACTGCTAGTCATAATACCAAAGAATGGAATGCATTAAAGTTACTTAATTCTAATGGCGAGTTTTTGTCAGAGAGTGATGGAGAGCAAATTTTGCTTTTAGCTGAACAAGATATTTTCACATTTCCAACTGTTGATAAAATAGGAAATTATAACTATGATGATAGTTTTAATAATAAACATATTGATGAAGTATTAAAACTTTCTTTAGTAGATGTAAGTCTTGTTAAATCTATGAAGTTTAAAGTTGTTGTAGATGCTGTAAATTCTACAGGAGGTTTTATGGTTCCAAGATTACTTGAAAGGATGGGAGTAGAGTGTATAAAACTGTTTTGTGAGCCTAATGGAAATTTTCCCCATAATCCTGAACCTCTTCCTGAGAATCTTTCAGAGATTTCTAGAAAAGTAGTCGAAGAAAAAGCTGATTTTGGAATTGTAGTAGATCCTGATGTAGATAGATTAGCTCTTGTTTGTGAAGATGGAACGATGTTTGGTGAAGAATATACATTAGTTGCAGTTGCTGATTATGTCCTTAGTAATAATAGAGGGAATACGGTTTCTAATTTATCATCTACTAGAGCATTAAGGGACATTACTATTAAGCATAAAGGAATTTATGAATCATCTGCTGTAGGCGAAGTTAATGTTGTTGAAAAGATGAAGGCTGTTAATGCTATTATAGGAGGGGAAGGAAATGGTGGAGTTATTTTTCCTGAGCTTCATTATGGAAGAGATGCAATTATAGGTATTGCACTTTTTCTTACCTACCTTGCTTCCAAAAGTATTTCTGTTAGAGAGCTAAGAAATTCTTATCCAAATTATTTTATTTCTAAAAATAAAATATTGCTAAATCAAGATACAGATATTGATAAAGTTTTGTCTGTTCTCCAAAATAAGTATAGGTTAGAAAAAATAACTAACATTGATGGATTAAAGATAGATTTTTCTGATGGTTGGGTACATCTAAGAAAATCTAACACAGAACCTGTTATTAGAATATATGCAGAAAGCGAAGGAAAAGAGAAAGCAGAAAAATTTGCACAAATGATGATTAATGAAGTTAAAGCATTAATATAAATGAAGGTATATTTAGACAATGCAGCTACTACTCCAATTGCACCAGAAATTATTGAAATGATGCATGCTTTGATGAAGGATTCTTTTGCTAACCCTTCTTCTGTTCATTCATTTGGTAGAGAATCAAAGATAATAGTTGAGAGTGCTAGAAAGAAGATTGCTAACTTATTAAATACTTCTCCTGGTTCCATTTTCTTTACTTCTGGTGGTACTGAGGCAGATAATATGGCAATAAAGTGTGCAATTAAAGATCACAAAATCACACATGCTATTACATCAAAACTTTCTCATCATGCTGTTTTATATCCACTGCAAGATTTATTTAAAGAAGGGATTATTAAACTTTCATATGTAGAATTTGATAAAAATGGTGTAATTTCTTTGTCTCATCTTAAGCAAATTCTACAAGAAAGTCCACGAACTTTTGTTTCTATTATGCATGCAAATAATGAGATTGGCACTATTCAAGATATAGAAAAAATAGGTCATATTTGTCAAGAGTTTAATGCTGTTTTTCATTCTGATACTGTACAAACTATTGGACATTATCCATTTGATATGCAAAGATTAAATGTAGATTTTATGGCTGCTTCTGCTCATAAGTTTCATGGGCCAAAGGGTATTGGTTTTAGTTACATTTCTGAGAACATTAAAATTAAACCCTTTATTAGAGGAGGAGGTCAAGAAAGAAATATGAGAGCAGGAACTGAAAATATTTATGGTATTGCAGGTCTAGCTATGGCAATGGAGATGGCTTATGAAAATCTGGAGTCGGAAATGAAATATATTAAAGGGTTAAAGCAATACATGATTAATAGGCTTCAAAATGACATAAAGGATGTTCAATTTTATGGTAAATGTACTGATATTGAAAAAAGCTTATATACTGTGCTTTCATGTCATTTTCCTGAAACAAAAATTTCGGAAATGTTATTATTCAATTTAGATATTTTAGGAGTAGCTTGTAGTGGTGGTAGTGCTTGTGCATCTGGTGGTAACCAAGGATCACATGTACTTAGAGAAATTGTTACAGATTCTAAACGACCAGGTATTAGATTTTCTTTTAGTAAATATAATACTAAAGAAGATATTGATTTTGCAGTATCAAAGTTAAAAGAGTTATTTTAATTTTTTTATTTTAATTGCGAATCCAGCATAAATTAGTGTTATTATTGGACTCATCCAGTTAAAAATTGCATAAATAAAATATTCTGCAACATCTACTCCAAGAACTCCATAATGATATGCTCCACAAGTATTCCACGGAATTAAAGCGGATGTTACTGTCCCAGAATCTTCTAATGTTCTACTTAAATTTTCAGGAGATAATTTTTTTTTCTTATAACTATCTTTAAACATTTTTCCAGGTATAACAATTGCAAGATACTGATCTGAAGCTGCTAGATTTATTCCTAAACAGCTAATAACAGTACTAATAAATAATCCAAATACATTTTTTGCTTTTTCTAAAAGTACGCCTGTTATCTTTGATAATGCACCAATTGCCTCCATTGAGCCTCCAAAGATTATTGCAGATATTGTGAGTTTTATTGTCCATAACATACTACTCATACCTCCAGAATTATATAGTCGTTCAATTCTAACATTGTTTGTAGGGATTTCAGTTTCTAGAAAAACAGAATGATAAATAGCTTTTATAGTTGATGAGTTGATATTTGTTAAAATATCTTGTTGAAAAATAAATGCAAATAATATTGCCAAAAATACACCAGATGAGAGCGCTATGATTGGCTTAATTTTAAAATAGGCCAGAATTATCACCAAAAATGGTACAATAAACAGAATAGGTGATATATAGAAGTCATTTGAAATAGTATCTGATAGGATAATGATACTAGATATATCACCAGTAATATCTGGTTCAATGTCTAGGCTAATTAAACAAAAAATTATAAATGTTATAACAAATGTTGGAACTGTTGTTAATGTCATATATTTAATATGTTCATAAAGATCACCACCTGCCATTGCTGGTGCAAGGTTGGTTGTATCACTAAGTGGTGACATTTTATCACCAAAATATGCTCCAGAAATTACAGCTCCAGCAGTCATTGCAGCTGATATTCCAAATGCACTGCCAACAGCAACTAGAGCAATACCTACAGTAGCTGATGTAGTATATGAACTTCCAGTTGTAAGTGAAACA
>MDSV01037398.1_pt1 | contig 10306 bp, 11 predicted proteins | sample 810851 | NCBI WGS metagenome assembly MDSV01 (sample SAMN05326640, study PRJNA326480) | marine metagenome | isolation source: seawater | place: Atlantic Ocean: North East | collected 2012
AAAATATTAAACCCTCTATTAAGAGGGTTTTTTGTTTTCTAAAATATCTTTATCAATATCGTCTAATTGATCCATACCTTTGTCTATTATTTTATCTAAAACATCATCGATATTACTATAATCCTTTCTATATTGTTCAAACATTTTAAACGAATAATCTTTACAATAATCACTCATATCTGATAAAAGTGAATTATCTTTTAATATTAGTTCAGAAACATCATCAATAGAAGATTCAAAATATTTATTAATTACATTATAAAATTTATTTGATAAAGAACCTTCGTCTCTAAGGTAAATAATTTCATCCTCATTTAAAGCTACTTTACCCTCTTCTTTCATTTCTTCTGTAAAGAATTCATTTAATTCTTCAATCATTTTATCTTCAGCATCTTCAACTTTCATTCCGTTCAAAGTATTTGAAAAATCTATTTCTATTCTAAATATTTTTGAAGGTCTAATTTCCATTTTTATTTATTTTTAAGTATATTTTTATCAATATCATCTAATTGATCCATACCTTTTTCAATGATTTTATCTAGAACATCATCGGTTGATGTGGATTCTTTTCTAAACTTAGTAAACATTTGTGAAGGAAATTTATCAAATTCTCTCCAAATTTGCATATTATATTCTGATTTATCTTCTGGTTCTTCTTCTGAAACAAATTCTTGGATGTAATCATTTTCCATTTTTATTGTATCTGAAACTTCCTCCATACCAACAAAATAGAATTTATCAAAGATTTTGAATATTCTATTGGCTCTTCTACCATCATCTCTTATGTAAAAAGCGTCATTAGCAAAACAAACAACATTTTTTCGTAAGTCTTCTATTTTAACTTCTTTCATTAATTCTTCCAGGAACATTTCATCGGTCATACCTTCTCTAAGGCTATCATTTTCGTCTGGTCTTATACCGAAAATCTTATAAATTTCTGAATAATATAACATAACTTTTTTGTTTAGATAAACAATATACGAATATTATTTCAAATAAAAAAATTTTTTACAAACTTTCTAGGTCTTCTCCTAAAATTTTCTTATCTAAATCATCAATATATTTTATACCGTATTTAAGTATTTTATCTAAAACATCATCCTTTGTTGTATGTTGTAATCTATAACTATCAAACAATTCACCAAATTGTTGCATATCATCTTCACCTATACTATTGTATATCTCATTACTTTTAATGATATCTAAACTAACATCAGTTATTTCTATAATATGATATTTTGATATAAAACTTTTAAGTTTTTTTATCTTATTATCATCACATCTTATATAAAAAACATCTTCACCTATAACAGCAACCTTATTTTGTGTTATTTCTTCAGGTGTTATATTCTGATATAATTCCTCAGTGAAATCTTCATCTAATTTCTCTTGTGTAATATTAGGTATAGTTATTGGTTCTACCAAATATATTTTAAAAATTTTATCATCTTCCATTTTGGATATTATTTTATATTCTCCACTATTTCGGTTACTTCCTTATATATGATATTCAATCCATCTTCTAATGATGATAATGTTTTATCATATATTAAATTTTCGTTATTAAATTTTTTAAGATATAAATCATTAACATTTAATTCATATTTAATATAATTTTCATCATATGAAAACGTAATAAACAATTGATGATCGAATTTATTTTCCCATTCATATAGAACTTTATTATCAGCTATATTAGATATAACATCTTCTAACTCAGACATTTTAGATTCTATTAAATCATTATTTTTAAACTCTTTTATTAGTTTGATAAATTTCATAACAAAATATATATTTTCTTATATATAAATAAAATAACTAGGTAAATGGTTAGACGACAATATGATAAAAGTGAATTAGTAAAATATAATGAAGGAAATCCTAATTGTGATTCTTTAAATGATAAAATAATTTTATTACATTTTGATTCTTTTTGTTTAGGAGATTCTATTTGTTTTGCTTCATTTATAGATAATTTTATAGATTATCACAAACCTAAATACGTTTATATAACAACATTCCTTAGACATATATTTGAATCTAATAATGATAAAGTAGAATTTATATCTTCTACTGACAATAGTAGAGTTTTAGAAATAGATAAAATGATAAATGTAGGTTATGATAAGAGTGATTTAGATCATACCTTAGGTGGTATGTTATATGCTACAAAAGATACAATGTTCTTACCTCAAAATTTAAAACCTAGTAAAGTTCCAGTTGTTCCCAAAAGTAGAAATATTGTTAATAATAAAATTACAATAGCTCCTGAGACTCTAAAAACTATAGCTGAGTGGGATGATAAAAAGTGGCAACTATTGGTTAATATTTTAGTTGAAAATGGATATGAGGTTTTTAATGTTTCTTATGAAGATAGAATTAAATTAGATAATGTTATTGATATTCATGGATTTGATGATATTAATGTTTCTTTACAACATATTTTAGATTCTAGATTATTTATTGGGTTGTCGTCAGGGTTGGCTTGGTTATCATGGTCATATAATGTTCCAGTTGTTATGATATCTGGTTTTACTAAAAAACATAATGAGTTTGATTGTTATAGAGTTATATCTGAGGTGGGATGTAATGGATGTTTTAATGTTTTTAAAAACCCATCATCAAATTGTCCTATATTCGAAAACACAGATAGAAGTAATGAGTGTAGTGAACTAATAACTGTTGATATGGTTATTAATCAAATAAATAAAGCTTTATCTGAAAATCCATTTAATGGTGTTTAATATTTAATATATAAAAACAAAAAATTGCAATATGAAAACTAAAATTGAAATTAATGGAATTGAGGTTGAGGTTGAGTTTAATGACGATTCTTTATCTATATCTGTTGAAAAAGACGGTGAGTCTATTGAGGATCTTATGATACCTTTTGGTGAAGAAAAAGAAACTGAAGAAGAAACTGAAGAAGTTGAAGAAACTGAAGAAGATGATGATATAAAACCATTTAATGACTTTGAAGAAGAAGATGACTTTGAAGGAGGTGAAGAAACTGAAGAAGTAGAGTCTGATGTTGAAGAAACTGAAGAAGTTGAAGAAGACGAAGAAGATATTGACGGTATTGAATCATTTGAATCTTTTTTAAATAAAAAATAATCATGATAACTAGTTTTAGTGAGTTTTTAAATGAGTCTAAGAAAGAGAATTATTTAAATTATTATGCCTTTGATTGGGATGATAATATACTTACTATGCCTACAATAATACATATGGAGAAAAGGTCACCTGGTGGTTGGATACCAGTTGATGTTTCTACATCTGAATTTGCTAAAATAAGAGGTGATGATGATAATTGGAGAGTTATTAGAAACTCGCCTTCTATAGCTTTTTCAGAATTTAATGATAAAGGACCTAGAGGATATGTAGCTTTTATATCAGATATGAGAAAAGCTATTACTAATAAAACTTTTGGTCCATCATGGGATGATTTTATAAATTGTTTAATAAATGGTTCGTTATTTGCTATAATAACAGCTAGAGGACATGATTCTAGAACAATACGTAGTGGTGTTGAATGGATAATAAATAACTATTTGTCTAAAGAGCAACTTTATGAAATGTATGATAATTTATTAAAATTTGATTATTTATTTAAAGTTGAGTATAAAAGGGAAATACCAAAGATATTAAAAGATATACCCAGTTATAATATAGTTTTCAGAAATTATTTAGACCAATGTGATTTTATTGGTGTTTCTAATGAAAAGATTTCAAATGAGTTGGAAACTTTAAATCCCGAAGAAGCTAAACAAAAAGCTTTACTTAATTTTAAGGAAAAGATTAATAAATTTTCAAGTAATATAGGATATAAAGCTAGAATAGGTTTTTCTGATGATGATAGTAAGAATGTTAAGAAAATAGAGAATCTAGTTGATAATTTAAAGAAAGAAGATTTTCCTAATATAATAGAATATATTATAAAAGACACTAAAGATCCTAAAAATGTTAAAGTAAAGAAAAAGGTAATGGAGTTTGTAGATCCTTCTAAACAATCTATTATTGGTTCTACTACATTTGGTAATATGACATCACATCTTTACCCTAGTTCTGAACTTGATAGACAAGATGATTTTAAAAACCAACATCTAAGAAGAACTGAATTTATTAAAAAAATGAGCAAAGATATATTAGATAAGGAAAAAAAGAAAAATAAGTCTAAGAAGTTAGACTAAATTCTTATATCCATATTTATGATTAAACCTCTTATTTTTAAAAGATAATAGATACTGACATTTTTCATACTCTTCAGATTCTTCGTAAAATTCAATCATTCTATCTACAAAGTCACTATCATATGGATTTAAAGCTAAATCAAAATACATACCCTTCTTAATTCTTCTAAGGTTATCTTCCACAAATTCGTAATACGTGTCCATTAGTTATAGTTGTTTAAAAATTCTTTTTCTTTATCTGTTAGGTTAATGTAACCAATTTTATTTATTTTATCTAAAATATCATCAATGTTTAAATTTATGTTATCTTCTATATTTATAGATGATTCTTCATTAATTTCTTTTTTAATATCTTCTTTAGTTACTTCCTTTATATCTTCTTTTTGTTTTTTTGTTTCTTTTAAAGAATCTAAAGTTATAGTAATCATAAGTTGCATTAAATCATATGTTCTTTTGTCCAATAAACTTCCTTTATATTCTACACTATTTTCTATATGATACTTATATTTATTTAAAGTTTTTTTAATTATTATTCTATTAAGTATAAAAAAGAATTTCTTTCTTTTAGAAAGCATTCTAATATCATTATTTTTATCTAATAATAAGAAAATATTTTTTCTAACATTATAAATAAATACTTTTTCTATACCATATTCAATATAAGCTTTATCTTCAACTCTTTTTAGAAACATTGTTTTATTTTCTCGCAGTCTGCCTAAATAAACTTTACACTCTTTTATATAAGCTAACATAGGTATTATTACTTTTGTTGATATCTTATAAATAAAGAACCCAAATAAGACGCAAATTATAGGTATTAAGATTTCTAAAAACATTTATATCGGTTATTTTTTTTATATATTATATATTACAACTCCAAATATAACTATTATTATCTATAATAAAAAGAAAATTAAGTTTAATTTTTAATATATAAAAACAAAAGTAATCCTAATATGCCAACAAGTAATTTTGATGGAAGTGGTAATCCTAATATAAATGCCGACTATTATAATGATGTTGTTGATTTATTAACTAAGTTACCAAATAATACGGCAAATTTAATAAAAGCTAAGGATGTTAGGGATTCTGTTTGGACTTTATGGTGTAGAATTGATGATATTGAAAGTTTAATAGTTTCAAACCCACCTGCTTTATTTGAGAATCCAGATCCAACACCTTTAGATGTTGGTGGTATTCCAGCTGGAAGTACATTTCCAACACCAACTAATATGCAAGACATGTGGGATATGTTGTTATATCCTTATATAGCTCCTGGTGCTTCATTATCTGGTGGTAGGGTTGAGGAATTTGGTGGTAACCCAAATATTTTCTTAAATTGGTCGGTTACAAAAAAAAGTAATCCAATAACATCAATAATAGTTGATGGTAATAGTATATTACCAAATGGTGGGGATCAAACTGGTATTGAAACATCAACAGGTTCTTATCCAACAACACCTGTAGTGAGTCATTCAAATGTTTTTACTATGAGTGTTACAGATGGTACTGATACAACTAACAGATCGACTACACTTACTTGGAATCATAGAATTTATTGGGGTAAAATAAATATTACTGGTAATCCCAATTTAACATTAAATCCTGGGTTAGTAAATACATTAGTTTCTCCTTTAATAGATAGTTCTACACTAATATCTTTAATAGGTGCTGGTGGTGCTGGTATTGGTACTGGAAGTGATTTAAAAACATCAAAAACAAAAACATATGATGGTATAAATGGATCTGGTGATTTTTTAATATTTGCTTGGCCTAGTAGTTTTTCGGGTTCAACTACTCCTATTTTTAAAGTTAATGGTTTACCTAATACAGCTTTTACTAGTGTAAAAACATCATGGTTATTTACTAATCAATTTGGATATGATAATAATTATGAAGTTTGGATTAGTAATACTATACAAAACTCACCTTTATTTATAGAGATAAGTTAAAAAGAAAGAAAAGAATTAATAAATGATTAATGTAGGAACCTTAGTATCAGCCGCTGTAAGACCCAATAATTCATTGGATCCAATAGCATCTGCGTATTCCAATGAATTATTGGGAGGTCACCATACATATGAAACTATGGCTGAGAGAGACGCCATTATAATTGAACGAAGACAATGGGGTATGTTATGTACTGTTTATAATGATCCTTCTTCTGTTAATAACACAACCTATGTTTTAAAATATGGTGTTGATTTAATGGATAATAATAACTGGGTTGAGTATTCTATATCTGGTGATTCTAGTTCTGAATGGTTAGATTCTGTTTTATCAATTATTTTAGATGAACCTATTTCACCAAATGATGGTGATAGATATTTAGTTGGTTTAAGTGTAAATGATATTGCTACTAGTTCAATAATATCAACAAACTGGACAACTATAGTAGGTGGTAATATAGCAGAGTGGGATAGTTACTCTTCTACTTGGAAAATTTCTGTACCAACAATAGGAACTTCTGTTAGAGTAGATGATGAAAAATTTACTATTTATAATTATATAAATTCTGGTATTAATCAATGGGTTAAAGAATCTTTAAATCAAGTTAGATATATAGATGCTGTTTCTGTTGATGGAACTAATTATACTTCTATTTCAGATCCTAATGTTAATGTTTATAATCAAGAAACTTTATATTTAGTTAATTTTTCTATTGATATGGCAGATGATGGTCCTTATACATTAGATATAAATTCAACAGGACCTAAGGTTATTAAAAAACCGACAAAAGCAGGTTTAGTTGATTTATCTATAGGTGATATAAAAGCTGGCGTTATTTATAATTTAAATTATGATGGAACTGATTTTCAACTAACATCACCTTATGGTGATAATGCTCTTAATAATAAATATTATATTGAACCAGGTGAGGTTATAACTGTTCCTGTAAATCATCAATATTGGATATATGGCGATTTAACTATAGCAGGTAGATTGATTAATTATGGTCAAGTAGTTATAGCTGAGGGTGGTATGGTTCTAGTTGGTACTGGTACTTTTAATAATCATGGATCTTTGACATTGATTGGTATTGGAGAACAAATGAATTTTGATGATAGTGATACTATTGAATTTAGTGTTGTTAATGATCCAATTGATGGAACTTCAGTTGAAGCTTCTGTTAAAGATAATAGTTTATTGCCTTTAAATTTAAACACAGGAATGAATGGTGGTGCTGTTGATGGATATTTATTAAGTTCTGATGCTGCTGGTAATTTCAAATGGGTTGTAGATTCTACAACTGGTATAACAGCTGGTGCTCCTAGTGTGGATGATAAAAATTACATAATGAGTTTTGATACTTCTGGTGATAATGCTGATACTGGATTGCAAATAACAAATACTCCTGTTAATGGTAGTCATGTTTATATAACAGTAAATGGTTTATATTTTGATGTTGGTAATGGTGTTACAAATTCTGTTTCTTGTTACTTTAGTGATGATGGTGGTGTTACTGCTAAAGGATTTTCATCACCTAATCAAATATCTGCTGGTGATACTTTATATTGGAATGGTAATTTTGTTGGTACAGATCTTTATTCAACTTGGGTTATTTCCATTTATTATGATGTTTAAAAAATAAATCAAATTTAATCTATTTTTATTTTTTTTTTTCACAAACTTATTTCTTTATTAAACGTAAACAATTCAATGGTATTGTCATAAAATTAAAATGATAAAAACCACCAAAAACGAATAAAAACGATTTCCAATCTTAATATATAAAATGGAAAAAATAACATTCACTCTTAATATAGAGTGAAACAACAAAAAAAAATAAATTAATTAATTAATTATGGCTTTATTAGATGGTAAACAACTAAGAAACCAGAGTACTGAGTTGGGAAAACTTAGTGGTTCTGGTATTGTATCTTTTACAGCAGCAACGATGAGTTTTACAGCAGGTTCGGTTTTAACAACGGCTACAAGTAACATTGTAAACCCTACTGATGTTGTAAACAAAGAATATGTAGATTCTGTCGCGGCTGGATTAGATCCAAAAGAATCGGTAGCATACACTACCACAGGTAACATTACGTTATCTACAAGAGAATTACAAGCAAATGGTGACTGGTCACAAGCACTTGATAACGGTGACAGAATACTTGTAAAAGATCAAACTGACAAAACAGAAAATGGTATTTATGTTGCTGATGATGGCGCATGGACAAGAGCTACTGACCACGATGGTACTCCTGCTAACGAGGTTACTTTAGGTAACTTTACGTTTGTAGAGTATGGTACACTTGCTGGTTCAGGGTATGTATTACATTCCACTGACTCAGGAAGTACTCCAATCATTACTCCTGGTAGTGATGAACAAGAGTGGACTTTATACTCTCAAGCTGGTGCTTATACTGCTGGTACAGGGTTAAACTTGACTGATGGTGAATTTGAAATAGATGCTACAGGTGTAGCTGCTGGTTCATATGGTTCAGCTGATTCAACTACAACATTTACAGTAAATGACGAAGGTCAATTAACTGCGGCTGCTGATACACAAATTAGTATTATAGCTTCACAAGTAACAGATTTTGATTTAGCTGCTGAAACAGCTATCTTTGAAGATCCTAACTTCGTTGATGGTACAACTATTGAATTTGATGTAACTGCTGGTGATTCAGTAACTGCTGAAGTTTCTGATTCGTCTTTAACATCTGCAAAATTAGATACAGGTTCTAACGGTGGTGCAACTGCTGGTTACGTATTATCTGTTGATGGTTCAGGTGATTTCAAATGGATATTAGATGAAGGTGATATTTCTGCTGTTGAAGCTGGTAACGGTTTAAGCGGTGGTGGAGATGAAGGTGACGTTGAGTTAACTCTTGGTGGTACAGTTTCTTCTGATATTACTTTCAACTTTACAAATTCTGCTAATCTTAGTTTAGGGTCAATTGGTAATGAAATTGAAAACTTTAACACACACGCTCATGAAATATTGATAATGGGTCATAAAGCAAACGGTATACCAACAGGTAATTTAACTATCACTGAAGGTCAAACAGTATTATCTGGTGATCTTATTGATGGTAACGTTGTTGTTATGGGTAATACAGCATCAATTTCGGGTAGTAAGGATGTTAGTATTATTGCTGCTACGGGTAAATTAGATATGAATTCTCCTGAAATTAATGTTGGTACTGGATTTTCAACTGATGTTAAAATTAAAGGTGATTACACAACAATAGAAGGTGAAACTTTAGATGTTACTACTAATTTAGTAAGTATTGATTCTGGAACAGGACCATCACAATTCTTGTCTGGAACAGATACTACAATTTCTGCATCAGCTTCTTTAAACTTAACTGCTGAAGAAGGTAATGTAACAACTGGTGATGGAAAAGGTTTACAATATACTGCTGATTATTCATCTACATTTGTAGATAACTCATTAGTAACTAAAAAATATGTTGATTCATTAGATGCGGCTCAAATCACAGGAGTTAGTGCTGGTAACGGTTTACTTGGTGGTGGAACTGCTGGTAATGTTACTTTAGATCTTGGTGGTACAGTTTCAAGTCAAATTGTTTTTGGATTTACACAAAATGCTCATGTAGAATTTAATAACCCAGCTGCTTTCATAATTAAACCTGAACAATATGGTGAATTTAGAATTGTGGATCAGAATAGAAATAATCCTAATTACTCAGGTTCTGGATATAACGGTTTTACGACTACTCAATCAGGAACTTATCTTTCTGGTAGTACAGTAAATTTACAATCAAACGGTGCTTTCTTAGGAATGAACCAGAATGCTATAATTGATATGAGTGGAAGTACTGTAAGTATACAAGGTTCTACTTTTAGTACTGGATTCCAACATTATGATATACAAGGTGGTTCACACAGAATGTATTTTAATAGTGCTTCTCATTCATTTACTGGTACTTATAGCTTAGCAGCACCAGTAGTTGATATAGTTGGAGCGTCTGCAGTTAACTTGTCAGGTCAAACAGTTGGTATAACTGGTGGTTCTGCAGTTAGTTTGTCACATTCATCTTATGATACTAACATTAATTCAAACAGAACAGCTGGTTTAACTATCAGTGCAACTGGTTCTTACTTATATGGTGGAACTAATGAAGAATTTGGATCATTAACTTTAG
>MDSV01099370.1_pt1 | contig 10306 bp, 6 predicted proteins | sample 810851 | NCBI WGS metagenome assembly MDSV01 (sample SAMN05326640, study PRJNA326480) | marine metagenome | isolation source: seawater | place: Atlantic Ocean: North East | collected 2012
CAAATGGAATTTTATCAATACCTGCTTAGAAATAATGGTTTTAAAGTTTCAGACACTGGTTATTTTGTTTATTGTAATGGATTAAAAGATAAGGATAGATTTGATGAAAAACTAGATTTTAAAATAAGCTTGCTAGATTACAAAGGGAATGGTGATTGGATTGAAGAAACATTAGAAAATTTAGTTAATTTGTTAAATCAAGAAGAAATACCAATGTTTAGTGAAGAATGTAAACACTGCGACTATCAAAAAAAGATAAATGAAATTTATTGATTTATTTGCTGGTGCTGGTGGCTTATCTGAGGGATTTATTCAATCGGGTTATACACCTGTTGCACACGTTGAATCTGATAAAGCAGCCTGCTTCACTTTAAGAACAAGAACTGCCTACCATTACCTTAAAAATAATGACCAGCATCAAGTTTATGTAAATTATCTTAAAGGTAAAATCAATAGAGATGAATTGTTTTCATTTGTTCCCAAGCAAAAATTAGAATCTGTTATAAATGAACTAATTAGTGAGGATCAAAATATTGAAATTCAAAAACAGATTGATAATAATTTAAATGGAGAAAAAGTAGATCTTATTATAGGTGGTCCTCCATGTCAAGCATATTCTCTTGTAGGAAGATCAAGATCTAAAACTAATATGGTTGGAGACCCAAGAAATTTTCTTTTTACCCAATACGTAAAATATTTAGAAAAATACAGACCAAAAGCTTTCGTCTTTGAAAATGTTCTTGGATTAAAATCTGCAAAAGGTGGGGAATACCTTAAGCAAATGCAAAAGCTTTTTAAGAAAAAAAACTATGCTATAAAACTGTTCACTTTAGAAGCTAGAAATTTTGGAGTACTTCAAAATAGGAAAAGGATTATAATCATAGGCTTTGATTCTGGTAGTCTAAATTCTTTACCGCAATTAGATCAAATAAGAGTAAGTCATAACTTCAAGGTTGATGATTTATTAAATGATTTGCCGAAAATTCAAGCGGGGCAAGGGAAAAATAAATTTTTAAAATATTCATCAAAACCTACAGATTATCTAAATAAGTTTTCATTAAGAAATGGAATTGATATTCTCACGCAGCATGTTGCTAGGCCAAATAATGAACAGGACAAAGAGATATATAAAATAGCCGTTAAAAAGTGGATTAATTCTAGCGAAAGACTCAATTATAACGATTTACCTGAAAGACTTAAAACCCATAGCAATAGAAATACTTTTATTGATAGATTTAAAATAGTTGCTCGAGAATTACCTTTCTCACAAACAATTGTTGCTCATATTGCTAAGGATGGTCACCACTTTATTCATCCTGATTTAAGTCAAAACAGATCAATAAGTGTAAGAGAAGCTGCACGACTTCAATCTTTTCCTGATGATTACTACTTTGAAGGTATTAAAGAAGATTCCAATAGAACTTCGGCATTCAAGCAAATAGGTAATGCTGTACCCCCGCTTATGGCCAAGAAGATTGCTGAAAAAATTAAAAGTCTATTATGAGTAAAGTTATATACGAAGACGCAACGCCCAATCCAGAATTTTTGATAAAATCAATTGCTGAACAAGGATATAGCCTTGAAACTTCTTTAGCTGATTTAATGGATAATTCAATTTCAGCTGGAGCAAATAAAATTGAAGTACTTGTCGATTTTGAATCTGAACCCATAAATCTATTTTTGGCAGATAATGGTATAGGGATGACCGAAGATGAACTTATTAAAAACATGAAGTTTCCAAGTAATTCACCTGAGAGTAAAAGGGAAATTTCTGATTTAGGAAGATTTGGTTTAGGTTTAAAGACAGCGTCTTTTTCTCAAACTAGAAAATTCACTGTTCTATCAAAAAAATCGAATGATAAAAAATACAATGGAAGAACATGGGATGTTAATCATCTAAAGAATAATGGTTGGAACATAATTGTAAATTCAGAAAAGGAAGTAGCTCACTTAATGTATAAATATCAAAATCTATCAAATTCACTTTTAAATAAATACGAAGATTACAGTCCAAATACTATCGTTGTTTGGGAGGGTTTATACAAGTTTGAAAATTATCTGAGTGAAGAAAATAAACTCTCTGCTTTAAAAAAAGAAATTACTGAGGTAACAACTGATTATTTGTCTTTAGTTTTTCATAGATTTTTAGAAAAAGATAATAATCCATTAAACATTAGAATAAATAATTCAACAATAAAGCCCTTTAATCCATTTCCTATTCTTGAAAAGGATTTTAGACAGATTGAACCAAGGCAAAGTAAATTTAGTAATGATGTTATAAATATTGAGGGGTTTGTGTTACCCTCAAGAGCAATCTCTGAAAGTTCAAAGGGATTAACAATATGGACTACTCCAAATCTTGGCTTAATGGATATGGAAGGTATTTATATTTATCGTGCCGATAGAATCATCTTATATGGCGGATGGAACGGCATAGTAAAAAAAGCACCCCGTCTTCAATTAGCTAGGTTAAAAGTGGAGGTCGGAAATAGTGTAGATCATTTACTGCATTTAAATGTTGCTAAATCACAAATTATAATCCCCCATGAACTTCGAAACGCGTTTGAAGATTATATAGAAGATTTAAAAGCAGAAGCTGAAAGAGAATTCTACAATAGAGGAATAAGAACGTTTTCAGGTACTAAGTCTAATAAAAAAATACAATTATTTGAAAGAAGCTATTCAAATAAAGGTTCGATCCTTCAGGTTAATAGTGAGTTCCCTGTTGTTAAAGCCCTAAAAGACTCATTAACTTCAGGGCAAAAGTCTCAATTAAATCTCCTATTGAGAATGATTAATAATAGGGTAAATGACATTCGACATGTATTTGAGGAAAAAGATTTTGTTGGAGTTGAGGAAAAAGATGGGATCTCAATTGAGGATTTAGAAGCAACAATTAAGGGTCTAGTTGAGGGTGGAATTCAACTTAAATATATTAAAGAAGATATTATTCCACACCTAGGCTTTAAATATTCAACATTACCATTATTAATAAAAAAAATTTTGAATGAATAGTATTACCTACAAAGACATTTTTAAACAGCTAATTCAATCTAAATCAATAAATTCTTTATCAGAATTTGACTCTCTATTCGATAAAATAAAGGATAATGCTATTAAAATGGCCAACTTGTCGGGGCTAGAAAAAGTAGACGAATATACTTTAAAAAGTTATTTTAAAACTGCGAGAAATGAATTTTTATCTGTCAATACTATTGACCCCGGGATTAGTCATTCATTAACGAAAGAAGGCTTCAAAACATGGCTAAATGAGAAAAGAGAAAAAGAAATAACTTGGGATTATTCAAAAAGATATTTTGAACACTTAAAAAAAGCAGGAAGATCTGAAAAAGTTGTTAAGGAAACGGGGGATTCTAGTTTTTCTATCCTAGGTAAAATGGCTGACCCTAAATCAAAATCACCAATTTACAATAAGGGTCTTGTTGTCGGTGCTGTTCAATCAGGTAAAACTGGAAATTTCAATGCCGTAATAAATAGAGCCATAGATGCTGGTTACGAAATTGTAATTGTGCTTGCTGGTATTATGGAAGATTTAAGAAGTCAAACGCAGCAAAGAATAGAAAAGGAGGTAATTGGTGAAGGAACTATTGAATCTGGAGAAGCAATTGGAAAGAAAGGTGTAGGCTTTATAAATAGATTTGGAGTTTTAGGGAGCTCAAACGTAATACAAGTAAAGTCTCTAACCTCTGAAAGTAGGGATTTCAGTAAAGCCGTTAAAGAACTTGACCATACGTTAAATGACAAATATGTACTTGTATGTAAAAAAAATGTCAGTGTACTAAAAAATCTAATCATATGGCTACATAATTCTTTAGAGGAAGGCAAAGGCAAGCACAATATCCCACTGCTAATAATCGATGATGAAGCAGATAATGCATCGTTAAATAATATGGGCGCGAAAGGAAAAAATTATGCTAGTAAAACAAATGGGCACATAAGAGCTATTTTAGAACTATTTCATGTAAAGTCTTATTTAGGATATACTGCAACTCCATTTGCTAATGTTCTTCAGGACCGAAATGAATCTCCTGAAAATGATTGGGAAATTAAATATAAGTTTAAAGGAGATGATGTTGAAAAACAGCTAAAAAGAGTTGACAATATTTTTCCAGATGATTTTATTGAGTTATTAAATCCTCCATCAAATTACATAGGAGCAAAACAAATATTTGAAACATTAACACCAATAGACAATCAGACAAATGAAAAAATACCATTAGTCGCGCCTGCTGTTAATGATCATGTAGAAAATTTTCCTTCTAGAGTTTATATGTCTAATGGAGAATTAATAGGCATTGAAAATTTTAGTAAAGATGAATGGGATGATAGATTTGGATTTGGAGGGTATTTAGGTTTTGAAACTCATTCTGAATATCGAAAGGGGACTCAAGCAGCAACAAAAGACGACAATTTTCCAAAGGAATTACCAGAATCCTTGAAGACTGCAATAAAATGTTTCATTATTGCCTTAACTATACGAGAAATAAGAATCCCGAGTATGGATAATTCAGATCTTTATCAACCACATAATACAATGCTTGTTCATATTTCAAGGTTTACATTTTGGCAGAATAAAACTAAAAGGTTAATTGGTGAATATATTGATGAAATTGTTTCTAAAATTAATAACGACAAACCAAATAGTTCAACTTCAATATATGCCGAATTAAAAAAACTATGGTATAGCGCTTTTGGCTTTGCATACATCGTTGAAAATATTAAAATCTATTTGCCAAAAGGGTATGAGGATGAATTTATGGCACCATTAGTATTTGACTCTTTAATACCCATTTTTGTTGACGCAGTAAAAGGTATAGAAGTTAAAGCGATTAATAGCTTAACTAAAGACTCATTAGAATATCCAAAAAATACACCTAAAAAATACATCGCAATTGGTGGAAATAGACTTTCAAGAGGATTTACTTTGGAAGGACTAACCATTAATTATTTTATTAGAGTTACAAATTATTCAGATGCCTTGCTTCAAATGGGAAGGTGGTTTGGATATAGACCGGGATACCTAGACTGTTGTAAAATATTTACTACTCAAGACTCACTTGAAAAATTTAATGATACAACTAAATGTATTGAAGAATTGGAGACAGAGTTTATTAAAATGGAAGAGCAAAGAAAAACACCTGAAAACTTTGTTCTAAGGGTTAAAAAACACCCTAGTACATTAAAAATTACAAGGCCGTCTATTTTAAAAAATGCCATTGAGGTTAAATGGTCATATCAAGATTCACTTGTAATGACAACACAATTAAAAGTTGATAAAAAGACCATCGTAGATACTTGGAGTAACTTTAAGAATAATATTGCTCCAAAATTTAATTTAAAAAACGATAAGAAAGACATTCTTTCATATAAAACTAATGCTAGAGAAGTAATAGATATTTTAAAAAATCAACCTAATAATTTCAATGAAAAGGAACCTGAATATTTAACTAAGTTCATTGAATTATGTAATGAAAAAGGTTACTTAAATAATTGGACAGTCGCCCTAAAAATTACAGGGTCTTCAAAACCGGGTATATCAAAAAAACATGCTGGTATAAGTGATGAAAGTTTAGATATTTTTAACATACAATTAGCTCGAAGATCAGGACCTAAGAACGAGAATGACATAAGTTTATTTAAAAATAAAAAATTATTTAGAGCCAGTAGTAAAAGTGCCAATATCATATCTTCAAATGAAGATATGGCGATATTACTATCTGATCCACAAAAAGATGAGGCTAAAGAAAATTTTTACAAGTTTAAAACTGCTGAATATCAAAGAAAAGATAAGACCCTAACTAGAGATGAAGCAAAAGAGAAGGCAAAAAAACATAAGACCATACCTGAGCGATACTATAGAGAGAAAATGATTGATTCAGAGGGTTTGTTGATGATTTATCTTTTTGATTCTAGCTATGCATTTAACCAAAATTTCACTAGTAAAAAAGACCCAGATAAGAACAAAAGGTTAAAGAGTGAATTGAAAGAATATATTGATGAAAATGATTTAAGTAATGTAATTGATAATACTCCACTGGTTGGTTACGCTATTGAATTTCCACCAATTAAAAATGATCCTGGTGGAACATATCTTCAGGGTGATTATGAATTAGATATTGATGAAGATATCAGCAATGAATTAGAAGATGAATTGAAAGGTATAGAGGATTTTAATGATATATAAATGACAACAATAGACTTAAATTCTCAATGGGATAACTTAATATTAAATGATGAAGGAGGAAGTAAAGTACTTCGTATATCTGATGAATGTGTCCCTGACTTATTTTTGATGATTGATGACTTAGATCAAAGAGGGTTAATGATTTCTCTCCCAGAGAATGTTAAATTAAAAGCTCAGGGATTCGATAAGAATAAATTAAAATTTTCCTACATAGCTTCAAAAGGCATTTTAGTAATACAATTGAAGGATCTGGATTACATAGATTTATTTGATGATTTAATTTTATCTATTTATTCTAAGATTTCAAAATTAACCTCGCTTAAAGACGCGGCAATTCTTATGACTGAGGTAGTATATAAATGGGCTGTTTTTTTTGAAAATAATATAAAACCAAAGCTTAATAAGGAGCAAGTTCAAGGACTTTTTGGTGAACTCTTTTTCTTAAACCTTCTTATCGAAGAGTCTAATAGTTCAAACATAAATAAGATACTCCATTCATGGCGTGGACCATTTGGAGACCCTAAAGACTTTATGTTTGATATTAAATGTGTTGAGGTAAAATCAAAATTAGATTCAAGATCATTTGTAAAAATTTCAAGTGAATTTCAACTGGATGAGGAAGCTGGAAAATCATTGGAGTTATTTGTTGTTTCCTTGTTAATAGATGTTGAAAAAGGGAAGTCTATAAATGACTTGTTTAATGAAATATTAGAAAAGGTGAAAAACAAAGAAGGAAACACCTATTTGTTTTATCATGCATTAAATCAAATAGTAGAGTCGACTGAAAGTTTAAGTCAGTACAATAATTTGAGGTTTATAGTTTCCAAAACAGAAAATTTTGATGTGAAAGAAGGTGTTTTTCCAAAACTATCAAGATCTAATATTGACAGTTCAATAAATAACTTAAGATATGACTTGGAGATTACTGATTTGAATGAATTTTTAATACACAAGAAAATTTACTGAAATGGATACAGAAATTGAGGAGTTTTTTACCTATCGAGAAGAATTATTAGAGCAATCTAAGGACGAGGAGGGTTTTATTCAAGAAAATATTATTCTATCACAGGTTCTACCCTCAATGTTAGATGCTAAGCTCATCGATTCAGAAGATTGTACTAATTCATATTTTATATCAAATGCAGATAAATTAAAGATTAATTCTTACAGCGTAAACGAAACAGGAGAGCGTTTAAATTTATTCATGATTGATGAAGATTCAATAAGTCTATCAGCAGTAAAAGAGGATCTAATGATTTCATTAAAATCACATTATGAAAGTCAGTTTAAAAGATGCTTAAATTTTCATAACAATGCACTAAAAAGATATTTAACTGATCAAATTCAAGATTCAAGCCCAGTTAGACCATTGATTTCAAAAATTTCTTCTTCAGAGGGTGCTGATCAGTTTGATGTTGTAGAAATATTCTTAATCACTCTTTCTTCTACGGTTTCATTACAAGGGTCATCTCCTCAACCAAAAAGAATTGAATTTGAAGATCAAGAAAGAGAAGTTCGCTATACAAAAAATGGAGAAACTCTAAAAAAGAATTTATTAATTAAGAAAAGAATAATTGATTTAAACTTCTTGTATAATGTTATTATTTCGCAAGGAAGTAGAGAGGCATTGACTGTAAATTTTGAAAAAAGTTTCAATAACTCCTTAAACTCAATTAAAGCTGCAGATGAGGAATTTTTTGAATCTTATCTATGTGTAATGCCTGCAGAAATACTTTCTCAACTATATAAAGAATATAGCACTCGCTTATTAGAAAAAAACGTTAGGTCTTTTCTTCAATTTAGGGGAGTAAATCAAGGTATTCGTCAAACAATAATAAACGAACCAGAAAAATTTGTTGCTTATAATAATGGATTAACAATAACGGCGACCAAAGCAGATATTGTTTTTGACGGCGAAACGCACAAGATTAATTCACTAACTGATTTTCAAATTGTTAATGGTGGACAAACAACTGCGACTATTTACTTTACCCAAAAAGATAATATTGACATAAGCAAAGTAAAGGTAATGGCTAAAATAAATGTCGCCAAAGAAGCAACTGATAGTGAATTAGAAGAACTAATATCCAACATAAGTAAATATTCTAATGCTCAATCTAGAGTTTCTGCGGTTGATTTAAATTCGAGAAATCCACAGTTAGTAAAAATTAAATCATTGAGCGATAGTGTAATGACTCCCTCTGGTAAAAAGTGGTTTTTTGAAAGAGCAAAAGGAGAATTTAATACTAAGCTTAGAATAGCTGGTTCTAATAAAAAAAGAATTACAAAAGAGTTTCCTCCCGAAAGAAGATTTTCAAAGGAATTAATGGCAAAATACTACTCTGCTTGGGGAGATATACCTCATTTAGTAAAAAAAGGTGGGGAAAAAATATTTAGATATTTTATCGAAAAAATAGCAGGAACTGGTCAATTTAAAAAAGCTATTGATATAAACAGAAATTTTTATGAAGAGCTTGTTTCAAAAATAATAATATTCAGAAGATTAGAAAAAATTTATGGTGCTGGCAAGAACTCCATGGGTCAACTAAGATCAGCTGTTGTTCCTTATACAATTTCTGTTTTGTATATGATATCCGATGGTAATAAAAAAGGATCTTCTTTTGATCTGCAAAAAATCTGGATGAGTGAAACTTTGGATAATGATTTAGAATCATACTTGAGAAGGCTTTTAGAGTTGATGAATGAATTAATAAAGAAATATTCTTTGAGTGAGGATTATGGTGAATACTCTAAAAAAGTGGCTTTATGGAATTCTATAAGCGAATCTAAGGAGATCAAAATATTTGTTGGATCAAATGATACATCATTAATTTTAAAAAAATACGGGATTTCAAAACAAGATTTGATTAAAAGACGAGGAATAACTGATCCCGACCAAGAAGTTGACTTTAAACTTATAAGTGATAATGTGCTAGTTCATTCCAATGGTGTAGAGTATTATAAAAAAATTGAGGCTGATTCATCAATTCTATCTGATTCTGATAAAAGGGGCTTAAGTAATATTTCACATAAATTAATTAAAAAAATAGATTTTGATGAAAAAGAAATATTATTTGAAAAAGATTTGACAAACAGATTAAGAGTTCAAGAGCCTTCTTTATTTGATTATTTAAAGAGAGGTTCTAATAACCTATATCAGACAATAGATTACATAATAAAAACATATAATAATGTCATAAATGAAAAGACTGATCTTATTTCAGAGTTTAAAAAAACTGAAGCTATTGCAGTGGCAAAAAAGAAAAAATACACTTCTGTTTTTGATCAAATTGGCAAGGCCCTTTCAGTTGGATCTCCACCCAACATAAAACAGATTTATTATGCTTCGAGTTTTTTTAATGATAATAATGAGAATGATAATGACATAACCCCAAAAACCAGAATTGAGGACCTTGTTTTAACCGAATTAATAATGCGAAAAATGTATGAATGGGATTCCTCGTCAAAAATACTTTCTGAAAAGGAAAGAGCTTATGTTGCAGATTTTGCTTGGGGTCTTAAGAATCTCAATAGTTTTCATAGAGAAAATGTCAAAAGACATCTTTTAACTTTGATTGGAAAAGGTTTTAAATTATAGATAATAATGAGCCTCAAAGTTATCAGATACAAGAACTACGGTTGTACCATGACAGGTCCTGCCGATAACGAGAGTGAGTGGGAAAATAAGTTTTACTGGTCCTTTTATGAGTTGAGCAACGGGAACATAATTAATTTACAACACATTGAAAATTGGAAAAATAACAAGTTCGTAGACGCTGATTTTGAAGATTCATATACAAAGTATGAGCTAAAAAATGGTGAAATTATATCGTATGAATTTGGGAATGCAAAAGCTAATGACATAGACGCAATGTCAAAAGAATTCTTTGATTGGTTCGAGTTTTCTCCCCCTTATAAGGACATAAAAAGACCTATCCTTCGTCCAAGTATAGAAGAGAGAAAGTGTGTCATAGAATTTTATAAGAAACACATAATATATAGGAAAGATCAAAAGACTAGTACAGTACATTTAAATGAGTAAAAAGCGACTTGATATAAAAGATTTTGTGATAGTCCACTACGGGAGTTCCGCCTTTGAAA
>MDSV01127081.1_pt1 | contig 10306 bp, 10 predicted proteins | sample 810851 | NCBI WGS metagenome assembly MDSV01 (sample SAMN05326640, study PRJNA326480) | marine metagenome | isolation source: seawater | place: Atlantic Ocean: North East | collected 2012
AAAAATTATAATTTTCATAAGCTGTACAAAGAATTATTAAATTTTTGTACTTTAGATCTTTCTTCGTTCTATTTTGATATTAGAAAGGATGTTCTTTATTGTGATAGCTTAAATTCAAAAAAAAGAAAAAATTGCGTTATTGTGTTAAACATAATTTTGGAGAGCCTGCTCAAATGGTTTGCTCCAATATTAGTTTTTACAACAGATGAGATATACAGTTTAATAAATAAAGAGGAAAAAAATATTCACGAATATTCTTTTGTTAATGTGCCAAAAGGTTGGGAAAATAAAAAATTGAATGAAAAGTGGGATCAATTATTTAAAATAAAGCAAGAAGCTAACATAGCAATAGAAGAAAAAAGGACATCTAAAGAGATTGGATCAAGTTTAGAGGCAGAAGTACAATTAAGCGTAAATAAAGATAACTTTGAATTATTAAAAAATTTAGATTTAGCAGAGTATCTAATTACCTCAAAGGCAGAAAAAAAATTATCTGATAAAGATAAAATCAAAATTGAAGTTAACAAAGCAAAAGGAAATAAGTGCCCTAGATGTTGGAAAATTCTAGAACAAAGTTGCAAAAGATGTGCTGAGCTAGTCTAAATGAGCTTTTTATTGGGTTTAAAAGAAAAAAAAAAAATTATTTTAAAAAAAGAAAATCTCTTCTACTTGATTTTGATAATTACAATTTTTGTTTTAGATAGGTTTACTAAATCAAATATAATAGATAATTTTAGCGACAATTCATATTACGTAAATAATTTTATTAATTTTGACTTGATTTGGAATACTGGTATTGGATTTGGTTTTTTAAGTTCTACTTCAAACATGATATATAACTCAATTACAATTTTAATTGGATCAATAATTATTTTTTTGTTCTATTTATTTTTATTTACTAATAAAATGGAAAAAATAATTTTTTCAATAATTATTGGAGGAGCTCTTGGTAATTTCTACGATAGAATTATTTTTAAAGCAGTACCAGATTTTATCGATTTGCATTACAATAGTTTTCATTGGTTTACCTTTAATATAGCTGATATATTCATAACTGTTGGAATATTTATATTATTTGTTTATGGTTTAATTAAAAAAGAAAATTCATGAAAATTTTTTTTTATTTTATATTAATGTTTTTACTTTTATCCGCCTGTGGCGGATTGAGTGATGCAAAAAAAGTTTTAAAAAATGAAAAAATTTCTAATACTGACGAATTCTTAGTAAAAAAAAAGGAGCCTTTAATTTTACCTCCTGAGTTTGATAAACTGCCAACACCGAACAGCAAAAACTCAAAAAACAAAACTACGGAAAAAGAAAAATTAAAAAAGATTTTAAAAGCTGAAGATAAGAATTTTAAAGATAAAAATACCTCTTCTTCATTAGAAGAAAATATAATAGAAAAAATTCGTTAAAATAATGAAAAGTAATTTCTTTTTTAAAAATTATATTTCAAAAAAAAATCTATCAAAAAAAAAATTTTTAGAAGAGAAATTTAAAAAGTTAAAAAAAAAAATACTTTTAGAAATTGATGACCCAAAAGCAACCTTAAATATATTTAACAAGAATTTTAATTATAATTTTAAATTTAAAGACTTGCGAAAATTTAAAAGGTTTAAAAAAATTGCCATTATAGGTATGGGAGGATCTATATTAGGTGCTGAGGCAATATACAATCTATTTAAAGATAAAATAAAAAAGGAAATATTTTTCTTTGACGATATTGATCCAAAAAAAAATTTAGATTTTAAAAAAAAACAGAAACTAACTAACGTTTTGTTTATAATTATTTCAAAATCAGGAACAACAATTGAGACATTATCAAATTTTTATTATTTTGATATAATGAAAAAAAACGCAAGAAATGTAATTATTATTACAGAAAAAACAAACAATTCACTTTACTCAATTTCAAAAAAACTAAATTTATTTTATATTGAACATAAAAAAAATATTGGTGGAAGATATTCTGTACTGTCAGAAGTTGGAATTGTTCCGGCTTTTTTAATGGGACTTGATGTAAAAAGATTACGTTCAAATATTTTAAAATTTATTAAAAACAAAGATAGTCATTTTTTAAAAAACAGTGTCATATCACTTGCAAATTTACTTAATTTAAAAAAAATAAAAAATATTGTTTTTATAAATTATGCACCAGAGTTTGATTGTTTTTTATATTGGTGCCAACAATTAATAGCTGAAAGTTTAGGAAAAAAAAATAAAGGTTTTTTACCAGTAATTTCAAGCGCACCAAAAGATCATCATAGCTTACTCCAACTTTATCTTGATGGACCCAAAGATAAGTTATTTCATGTTTTTAGCACTAATATTAAAACTAATAAAATAAATGGTAAAAATAGGCATTTGTCTTATTTTGACTCTTTATACAAAAAGGATTTAATGACAATAAAGATTGCACAAAAGGATGCTCTCATTAAAACATTAAAATACAAAAATATTCCTTTTAGAGAGTTCGAAATAAAGACTATTAATGAAAAAAGTATTGGAGAACTTTTTTCTTATTTTATATTTGAAACTATATTGGTTGGTGAAACGTCAAATATTAATCCTTACGACCAACCAGCAGTTGAACGAGTTAAAATATTAACAAAAAAAATACTTAGCTAAAAATTCCAAAGATAATTTTTGATCTACCATAAATTTTAGAAAGTTTTATATCTATATAATCTTCAAATAAATCTTGAGTATTCTTTTCTCTATGGATTACAACCAAATGTTGATTATTATACATTTTATTCTTTTTTAAAAAAATCAAATTTTTGATGAATTTTTTGTCAGAGAAGGGTGGATCAAAAAATAAAATATTATATTTTTCATTTCTTTTACTTTCTAGAAAATTTTCAATGTTATTATTAAAAGTTGCAGCTTTATCTCTTATGTATAAATTATTTAAATTTTTTTTTAATATCTCATAAGCACTTTTATCTTTTTCCACAAACGAAACTTTTTTCGCACCTCTTGATATACATTCTAATCCAAATGAACCTATTCCAGAATATAAATCTAAAACAATCGCATCTTTTAAAGTTATTTCAATTAAATTGGAATGACTTAAGACATTAAATATATTTTCTTTTACGATATCTTTAAGAGGTCTAGTACTAGAATTTTTTAAAAAAAATAAATTTTTACCTTTAAAAGTTCCGCTAATAATTCTCATTTTGTTTAATTACTCTCCATCCAATATCTCGTCTGAAAAAACCTTTTTTCCAATTTAAAGCTTTTAAAATTCTGATTATTTTTTTTCTAATTTGTAAAAATTCTGCGCCAAGAGAGGTAATATTTAAAACTCTTCCGCCACTAGAAACTAATTTTCCATTAAGAAATTTAGTTCCAGCATGATAAATGTAATCATTTTTTGATAAACTAATTTTTTCAATATTTTTAATTTTAATATGTTTATTGTAAAAACCTGGATAACCTTTAGAGCATAAAACTATAGTCATACTCTTTTTTTTGATCCATTTTATTTTAGTTTCTTTAAGTTTATGCATTACTGTATTTTTAATAATTTTTACTAAGTCCGACTTTAATCTTGGTAAAATTACCTGACATTCGGGGTCTCCCATTCTTATATTGTATTCAATCAGATAAGGTTCATCATTCTTAATCATTAAGCCTGCGTATAAAAAACCTGTATAAGATTTTTTCTTACTTTTTAGAGCCTCTAAAGTTGGCTTAATTATTTTTGATATAATTTTTTTTTCCAAAGATTTTGTAACTATTGGAGCCGGTGAATATGCTCCCATGCCTCCAGTATTAGGTCCTTTGTCTTTTTCAAAAACTCTTTTATGATCTTGTGCAGTACCAAAGAATTTAAAGCTTTTACCATCTACAATAATAAAGTAACTAGCTTCCTCCCCTGTTAAAAATTCTTCTAAAATAACTTTTTTTGACGATTTGAACTTTCCTTCAAAAATTTCATTGGCGACTTTAACAACTTGTTTTTTTGTTTTGCAAATAGTGACACCTTTTCCGGCAGCTAAACCGTCTGCTTTAACCACCACTGGTAAATTAGAATTTTTTAAAAAAATATTAACCTGTTTTTTTTTATTACATATTTTAAATTTTGCTGTAGGTATTTTGTTTTTATAACAAATCTTTTTCATAAAAGCTTTTGACCCTTCCAGCTTAGAAGCATATTTACTTGGACCGAAAACTTTTACTTTATTTTTTATTAAAAAATCGACTATCCCTTTTACTAATGGCTCCTCAGGTCCTACTACTACAAGATCTATTTTATTTAACTTTATTAAATGCAGAATTTTTTTAAAATTAAGAATATCAACAGCAATATTTACTGCTAATTTTGAAGTTCCAGCATTACCGGGAAAGCAAAATATCTTTTTTGCTAAACGAGATTCATGCATTTTCTTACATAGAGCATGCTCCCTACCACCGCTTCCAATTAATCCAATATTCATGATAAAATATATATTGTATAATTTATTGATGATTAAAAAAAAAGCTAAACTTATTTTTAAGCACAACTTTTTTGAAATTATTGAGGAAGGAGATTATGTTGAGTGTGCAGTATCAGGGAAAAAAATACAATTACAGAATTTAAGTTATTGGAACGTTGATTTACAAGAGGCATATTTTTCAGCTAAAGAAGCAAATGAGAGATTTAGATCACAAAAAAATTAATTTTATTTCCATCTATCATGCGTCCAAATCCATTGATTTGGATTTTTAATAATCATTCTTTCAAGAATTTTGTTTAATTCCTCAGTTATTTCTAATTTATTTTTAAAGTTTTTTGGATTTATATTTTTCTGAAATTCCATTTTGAAATTATTATCCTTATCTCTCTCTATAAAAACAGGAATAATTTTCATATTATGCTTTATTGAAAGTTGTGCAGGCAGAGTAGTTGTCAGCGCTGGCCTTCCAAAAAAATCAACTCGTTCACCTTCGCTTACCCTTTGGTCAATCATAAGCGCAATAGAATTTTTTTTGTTAATATAGTCTATAACATCTCTAATGCCGTGAATACCTTTTTTAACTTGATTTTCACAAACATATTTTTTTCTTAAAAGTTCCATAAATGGATTTAAAAAAAAATTATTTAATGGCCTATAAATTGTAGCTAAAGAAATATTTTTCTTAGTAATTTCCATTGACATTAATTCAAAGTTTGCGAAATGACCTGATACAAAAATAACAGGATTATTTTTTTGTGTTATCTCCAACAAGTTTTCCTCACCTTTAATATCTACGTGATGTTTTGATTTTCTAAAATGTTTTAAAAAAATATATTCTACGAAAGTCATTCCATAATTTTTCCACATCTCTTTTGAAATTTTTTCTTCGTTTATATGTCCTACCGCCTTTGAAAAAGTATTCAAGTTACTATTGATTGTTTTTTTTGATTTGAAAAACGGGCCAATTAAACAAAATAGATAAGCGAAAAATTTTCTACTTAAATTAAGTCTTAGAATAAAACCTATTAAAAAAAATAAATAAATAAAAATGGATTGTAAAAAATAATTAATAGTTTTCATAAAATTTTTTTATATTTGCCAAAAGTTTTTCCTTATCACGAATCTCTAGAGAAACTTCAAGGTAATCTAAATTATAAGTACCAAATTTTTTCATTTTACAATAATCTTTTTCAGTCATAATAATCTTATAATTATTGTCTTTAGCTATATTCATAATATTTATTATTTCATTTTCAGAAAACATATAATGATCAGGAAAGATTAATTTTTTATCGATTTTTAATCCATTATCCTGTAACAACTGAAAAAAATTTTCAGGGTTTGCAATTCCAGCTAAAGCTAATAATTTTGTTCCTCTAAATTTCTCAATATTAATAGGTTTATAGTATGAGTAAAAAATTTTTAAATTTTCGTTAATTTTTAATATCTTTTTCTCAAAAGTATTATTTTCAGTCCCATTAATTAAAACTATGTCCGCTTTTTTTAATGAATGTAAACTATCTCTCAAAGGACCAGAGGGAAAAATTAAACCATTGCCTGCTAGTTGATTGCTATGAAAACAAATTATATTAAGATCTTTATAAATACTATAATCCTGAAATCCATCATCAAGTATAGCAATATCAAAATTAGAACTTTCTATTTCACTTAAACCTTTAGCTCTATTTTTATTTAAACTTAAGTTATCAAATTTATTTCTAATTAATTCATACTCATCAACATGACTTTTGTAAAACTTTCTAAAAATTGTTGGTTTTTTTCCTAATTTTGCAAGTTCATTAGCTAAAAAAATTGAAGTCGGGGTTTTGCCTGTTCCACCTATATAAATATTTCCTACGCAAATAATTGGTATCTTAAAAAAATTAGTTTTAGATAATTTTTTTTTTAGTAAAATTATAATGAGCAAAAAGAACGTTATGGGCATAAACAAGATAGATAAAAAACCTATTTTTCCGTCCCAAAATTTTGGTTTATTTAGTTTCATCTAATAAAAAAGTATTAATATTTTTCATTGTGTTGATAAAAGTTTTTTCACCTAATTCATTTATAAAAATTGAAATATCATTTTTATTTTTCTTCTCTGATTCTAAATCTTTAATTAAAAAGTTACTTAAATCATTCTCATCTTTAATCATTTTTGAAATATTACCCTTTTCTAAAATTTCGTAAATATCTTTAAAATTATAAACATATGGTCCATGATAGATTTTACAACCAAGTTTGGCAGCATCAATTGGATTTTGACCTCCAACACTCTTTAATTTTGTTAAAGTAGATTTGCCTATAAAAACACTTTTTGCGAATTTATAATAATTATTTAATACTCCAAAAGAATTAATTATTATTATTTCTTTATCATTTTGAATTATTTCATGATCATTAAGTATTTGGACTTTTAATTTAAATTTATCACATAAGTTTTTAATTTTTTTAACTCTAGATATATGTCTAGGTGCAATAATAGTTAAAATCTTATTGAATTTTTTCTTTAAATTTATATGAGTTTTAAGACATAAAACATCTTCCCCCTCATGAGTGCTCGCTGCAAACCAAAATTTATTTTCTGTTAATATTGTTTCGTTTAAGTTTTTAATATCTTCATGTTTTATTTTATTAGCTAATTTAATATTCCCATTATATTTAATATTTTTACAACTAAATCTTTCAAGATAATGCTTAGTTTCCGTATTAGCTGCTTGGCAAAAATCAAATGAACCAAAGATTTTTTTTGCCGATTTAATGAAAATATTCCATCTGTTAAAAGTTTTTGAAGTTATTCTTGCGTTTATTAATGCTAAGGAGATATTTTGTTTCTTTATTTGTAAAATTAAATTTGGCCAAATTTCTGAGTCAACTAAAAATACTACATTTGGTTTCCACAATTTTAGAAACTCTGACATTAAAAAATTTACATCTAAAGGTAAAAATCTATGATAAATATTTTCATAGTTGCTGAATTCTTTTTTTGCCAACTCACCCGAGCTATAAGTTGATGTTGTTACTAAAAACTCTAAATTATTATTAGAATTTAGACTCTGTATAACTGGCAATATACTGTTTAGTTCCCCAATACTTGCAGCGTGAAACCATAATAAACGAGACTGTTCCTTTTTTTGACAGTTAAAATATGAAGAGTAAATTTTTTCTTTAAATCTTTTTGGATGTTCTTTTTTATTAAATTTACGAAAATAAATGTATAAGATTAAAAATGGATACAAAATATTTGTCAAAATTTTGTATAAAAATAACATATTTTATTTTAATTGTTTTTCATATAGCGATTTGTATTCACTACAATTATTTATAAGAAACTCATGATTTCCTGAATTAACAATTTTTCCATCACTCATCACAAATATGCAGTTGGCTTTATGAATTGTCGATAGTCTATGGGCTATTACCAATGTGGTTTTATTTTTAGTAAGATTAATTATTGCGTTTTGAACCACTTCTTCTGACTCAGAGTCCAAGGACGACGTTGCTTCATCTAAGAGAATTATTGGAGATTTTTTTAATACAGCTCTAGCAATTGATATTCTTTGTTTTTGTCCACCTGATAATTTTACCCCATTTTCACCAATTAACGTGTTATATCCTTCTGGCATCAGAGAAATAAACTCATGTGCAGCTGCAAATTTACAAGCCTCTATGATTTCCTCATTTGAGGCAGTTTCCTCCGCGTAAGAGATGTTTTGTTTTATTGTATCATCAAACAGTATTACATCTTGACTAACCAGAGATATATTTTTTCTTAATGACTTTAAAGTAACTTCTTTGATATTTTGTCCATCAATTAAAATTTTCCCATCTTGCGGATCATAAAATCTAGGTAAAAGATTTATAACAGTACTTTTTCCAGCTCCACTATGACCCACAAAAGCTGTCATAGATCCACCTTGAATATTCAAATTTATATTATGCAACGCCTTTGACTTTGTTGAAAGATATTTGAATTCCACATTTTTAAAGTTAATATTTGATTGAGTTACGTTTAAGTCAGGATATCTTTCCTGATTTGAAATTTGAATGTCTTTATCAATTACTTCAACTATCCTTTTAAAAGCTGCAGATCCTTGATTTATAGCAATGTTTATCGTAGCTAAAGATCTGATAGGCTGGTATGCGAGCATCATTGCAGCCAGGAAAGAGAAAAAATTGTTAACACCAAGCTCACCAGAAGCAATTAATTTTCCAGAAAAAAAAATAAAGCCAGCAATCATAAATCCTGTTAATGTTTCCATGATAGGTGTAGCTCTTATTAAAACACTGTTAATCTTAATATTTTTTTCCACCAGATCGTCAATCATTTTATTTGCATTTTCAGCTTCTTTTTCTTCCTTTTGATATATTCGAATAATTTTAGAACCTTTGAATATTTCTGATAAAAAAGTCACTAATTTACCGCTCGAATCCCCAGCTTTTCCTATTGCCTTTCCAACTCTTTTGCCCAAACTTCTCGCAAAGGCAGCCGCTAGAGGCATCATTAAAATTGCAAACGAGGCAAGCTTCCAATTTTGATAGAACATGACTGATACCAGAGCAATTACAGAAAACGAGTCTTTCATAAGGTTTAACACTGCAGTGCTGACTAAGTTTTGAACGTGTCCAGTTTCGTAAAGAATATTTGAAATATATTTTCCAGAATGTCTATTATCTAAAGTTTGCATATCAGTTGTTAAAATATTTTTAGCAATTTTTTTCTGAATTTCTCCAGCAACTTCTTGACCAACCCTTATTATTTTCATCCTAGCAAGGTAAAGAGAAAAACCTTTTAATGAAAATGTAATTATAATTAATAATGGTATCAACCATGCATAAGTATTATCTTTTTCAATGAATATTTTTTTTACCGCAGGATCAAGCAGCCATGCTATTGATGAAGTAGTGCCTGCTACAATAATAGATAATATTAATGCTAAAAAAATTTTACTTAAATGTTTTTTTACATATTCACTGTAAAGCCTAATTAATATCTGTTTATTATCGTTGAGTGTCATTTAATATTTAAAGATAGAATACTTAAAAAAAAAATTAATCCAGATAAATTATTGGTTTTAAACATCTTTAAGCAACTTTCTTTTTTCTTTTTATCAAATGTGAATATTTGAAAAACAAGTGAAAGTATAAATAAACTCAAAAGTAAAGTAAAAAAATTAAATCCAATTTTATCTTTAAATAAATAAAAGATTAGTAGTGTGCTTATTAAGTACATAAATGCTACAAATAGATTTATATTCTCTTTAAATTTAATGGATGTTGATTTAAGACCAATAATTTCATCATCAGATATATCCTGCGCTCCATAAATCGTGTCATAACCCAATGTCCAAAATATGGCTGACATGTAAAGCACTACAATTCCTGGAGATATGTCATTATTAACGGCTGCCCAAGCCATTATAATTCCCCAGTTGAAGGTTATACCTAAAAAAAGCTGAGGCCAGTATGTGATTCTTTTCATAAAAGGGTAAGAAAAAGCTAAAAGCATTGAACCCATACCAAGAGTAATTGTAAATAAATTAAATTGAATCAAGATTAAAAATGCTAGCAAACATAATATCAATACATAAGCTATCGAATGCTTAACAGATATTTTCCCTGCTGCGATTGGTCGATCTTTTGTTCTAATTACCTTTTTGTCAAAATCTTTATCTACGATATCGTTAAAAATACATCCAGCGCTTCTCATTAAAACAGAACCTAAAAAAAATAAAATTAGATAATAAAGAAATAAATTAAAGTTTTGATTAACATAATAAGCATATGCCAATCCCCATGAACAAGGCCAAAATAAAAGCATAAAACCTATCGGTTTGTTTAATCGAGCTAAGTCTATGAAT
>MDSV01139615.1_pt1 | contig 10306 bp, 8 predicted proteins | sample 810851 | NCBI WGS metagenome assembly MDSV01 (sample SAMN05326640, study PRJNA326480) | marine metagenome | isolation source: seawater | place: Atlantic Ocean: North East | collected 2012
GTGGAGTTGGAAGAGCTATTATTATTATATCCATCTTTTTAAAATCAATATCTTCATATTCGGAATTAAAATTAATATTACTTATGCTTTTATTTAATTTTAGCTGATTTATTAAATTTTTACTTGTATCCAAGCCATAACATTTAAATCCTTTTTTACTAATCAATTTAATTAAAGGTAAACCAACATATCCAAGTCCGATTACAAGTACAGAGGACTTTTTTTTTTTTATTTTATCTAAAATTGAGTTATATGCTTCCATGTTTAAAAAAATTTATTAATTACCTTATTTTTAACATTTAGACTAATTTATTTAGTTACTGATAAAAGATTTGTAAACATAATATTTTTTAAAATACTAACAAAAAAGAGGTATAAAGCTTTAAACTAAGATTATGCAACTTTATTTAAAAAGTTTATTTGTATATTTAATATTACAAATTATTAAAAGTAGTCAATATATTATAAATTACTTTTTTTATATTTTTTACAATAAAAAATTTTCATCCTCAAAGACAAATAATAAAATTTTTAAAAAACCAGAAATAATTTTTGAAAGTAATAGCCTAATTGATACTCAACTTTCACATTATGTTGTTCAAAATGCATTTAAAAAAATGTCATTTGGTGATTTTAAATTTTACAACATGTCAATAAATAATTTTTATAATCCAAAAAAAAATTTTTTTTATCAAACTCAAGGTATTAATAAAATTAATCAAAATTTTAATCTAAATGAAATTATTGATATTTTTAAAATTTATAAAAAATTAGTAAAAATTAGATCCAAAAAAAAACTTATAAATCTTAAAATTAAAAATATTGAAATTGGTGAATTGATTTATGATAGTTATTTAAGATTTTCAAAACAACCAACAATAAAATTTGATGATATTAAATATAAAATTGAATTGTTCAACTCAATCTCAACGTTTATTTTTTGGAATAAATATTTCAAAGAAAATTTAGTGGACTCAATTATTCAATCGCATGCAAATTATAGGATTGGTATTCCTGGTAGAATAGCGTTGTCTAAAAAAATTAAGGTGTTTAACGTAAATATTGATGATGTTTATAGATTAGATGAAAATAAAAAAAATATTGGACTTCAATTTTTAAATTACAAGAATAGTTACAAAAATTTTAATACAGCGAAAATTAAGAAATTTACACATTTAAAGATGAAAAAAAGATTTGAGGGAGGAAAAGGTTTTGACATTCCACATACTTTTCTACATGGCTTTAAAAATAAAAGAAATAAAAACTCTTTAATAAAATTTAATAAAAATAATAATATTTTAATTTCTTGTCATGATTTTACTGATAGCCCTAACGCATATGGAAAATTTATATTTAATGATTTTTATGAATGGATCAACTATTTAGGCAAATTTTCAAAAAAATTTGCTGAATATAATTGGTATATTAAACCTCATCCCAATCCAGTTAATGAGGAAAAAAAAATAATTAATGAAATATTAAATAGATTTCCACACTTTAAGTTGATTCCTGCTAATACGCCTCATACTGAAATACTTAAACATATATCTGTTGCGCTTACATGTAGAGGAACAATTGGTTATGAATATCCTTATTTTAATATTCCAGTAATTATGTCCTCACATTTGAATAAAGTAGTTAATTATAATTTTGCATATACAGCAAAAAATATTAAATATTATAATGAGTATTTACTAAAAATTCCAAAAATTATTAAAAATTACAAAGCAAAAAAATCTGAATTAGAAGAGTTTTATTTTACTCATTACTATTTACATGATGCTTCCAATTGGATAATAAAAAATTATGAAAAATACTACAATATAAAATTTAAAAAAAGTAGAATAGGAAGTTCGAGAATATCTTCATCAATAATATTAAAAACATTTAAAAGATTTGATGCAAATAAAAAATTATTAAATGAAAAGAGTAAAATTTTTGAAAGTTTTTACAGGTCTAAAAAATATAAATTAATTTATAATAATTTTTACAAAAGTTAGTAAGTTAATTTTTTGTGAATATCAAAATCATAAGAGGACAAAATATCTGATATTTTTTTTCCTGCAAAACCATTACCATATAATTTATTTTTACTAAATTTTTTAGTATTAAATTGCTTTAAAGTTAATCTCACAATTTCTTGAAAATTATGCTTAGAGTATAAAACATTTTTACCGATCTCTCTTCCTTTTTGTCTATTTCCAATATTTACAGCTGGTATACCTAAATAACTTCCCTCTCTAATTGCTGATGAAGAATTTCCAATAATACAAGAAGCATTTTTTAATAAATAAGCAAAATGTTCTGGGGAAAAATTCTTATGAAAATATATGTTACTCGGTTTACTTTTTTCCCTAAAAGATCTTATTTGCTTTGAAAATACGTCTGAACCTGCATCTATATTTGGCCATAACCACAAAACTTGTGTAATTTTAGACAACTTTTTTGCTGCCTTTATTGTTTCAATAATTTGTTTTTTAGCATCACCGTATTCTGTGGTCACGGGGTGTTGCATAATTATTATATATTCTTTTGAAAAATCAATCTTAGATCCTGTACCTGTAAAAATATTTTTATTTTTAAATTCTTTTAATACTTTAATTCCATTCAAATTTTTTAATATATCTATTGATGGACAGCCAGTAATAAATACTCTTTTTTTTTCTTCACCCATTTTGATTACATTAAGGTAAGCTGTTTTATTAGATACGAAGTGGATATGAGATAATTTTGTTATTGCATGTCTAACGCTTTCGTCAATAGAGCCCGTTACTTCTCCACCTTGAGTATGTGCAAGCTTTATGTTCATGTAGCTGGCGGCGATTGCTGTTGCTAAAGTTTCATATCTATCTGCAACTGTAAGGACAATATCTGGTTGCAATTTATCAAAACAGCTTGCTAACTCTATAGTAGCCAATCCAGTAGATTTTGCCATAGTTGTTGGGTTCTCACCCTCGATAGAAGTATAAACTTTTTCGGTAATTTTTAATCCATCACTTCTTATAATTTTGGATAATTCTCCAAATCTTTTCAGGTTTGCAGAACCTCCCAGAATTATCTGTAATGTAATTTTTTTATTCTTTTTTGCTGACAACAAAAAATATTTTATTCTTGCATAGTTTGCTCTATTAATAATTACAACACAAATTTTTTTCATTTTAAATCATTTAATTTAAGTAATTTTCTATAATTTAGATCTTTAGTTGCACGTCTTCCTATTATTTTTTTTTTAAACTTTATATTTAATCCTGTTCCTGGCTTTTTTAATGTCAGGTTTGAAGCTATTAATTCTTCACCTTTGTTTAAATTTTTTTTCAGTGCCAAACTTCTTCCAAATAAATATTTATAATTTTTTAATTTTTTTGAGATTTTATTTTTACTAAAAGAGCTATCATCCATTAAGTTTTTTGCATTTCTAAATTCTACAATTTGTTTAAGTTCATCAAAATTTATAGATGACTTAATATCAGGACCAAATAATGACTTATCAAATGTAACATGAACTTCTATAACAGAAGAGTTTTTTGATATTGCATAAATTGACGGATACGGGCTACCAGAATGATCTGATAAACCTACTTCGCATTTAAAATTATTTCTATAATAATCCAAAATATTTATTCCAATTTGACTAAATTTGACAGGGTATTGAGTAGTGCATTGCATTAATACAAAATTAGAAAATTTTTTTTTTTTAAAAAAATTGACAATACTTTTAATTTCTTCGATCGAGCTCATACCTGTACTTAATAAAATTTTTTTTTTTGTTTTGATCATATTTGATATCATCTCAAAATTATCTATTTCACCAGAAGCTATTTTCCAAAATTGGACTCCAATTTTGTTCAAAATGTTGAAGGCTTTATTTGAAAATGGGGAACAAATAAAAATTAGATTTTTAGCTTTTGCATGTTTGTAAAGTTCACGCCACTCATCTACTGAAAATTCCATTCGTTTCCAATATTCATATCTTGTCTCTTTTTTGTAAGAAAATTTTTTTCTAAATTTGTCATCAAACGAAGATTCTTCATCTGCAAAATGCATCTGAAACTTTACAGCATCTGCACCTGATTTTGCAATTTCGTCTATATATGAGTGAGCTATACCCAGAGATCCATCATGGTTTTGTCCAACTTCGGCAATAATTAAATTTTTTGGAATTTTCATTAGTTAATTTATAGGCCTAATCCTAAGTTTTTCTAATAAAAAATTAGTAGTTTGTATCCTTGCTTCGATTGTATTACCACCCAAGTGTGGTGTGATTATTAGATTATAATTCTTAAATTTTTTTAGAGAAAAGTTAATTTTCTTTTTTGACTCCCATATACTGTCTTTCTTAAATACATCCATGCCTAGGCCAAAAATTTTTTTGTTAAAGAGTAAATTTAATGCGAAGTCTTCTGAGAATAAATTTCCTCTAGAGGTATTAACTAATATTGCATCTTTCTTTAGATTTTTAATATTTTTTTTTGTAATAAAATTAACATTTTCATCTTTAAATGGTACGTGAATAGTTAAGACATCGGCAATTTTAAAAATTTTGCTAAAGCTTACACTTTTTACAAATAAATATTTTTTTTGAAATTTTGATTTATCTTTGTCAAAAGCAAATACCTTCATTCCAAAAACTTTGCCATAATTTGCAACCTTTTTACCTAGTCTTCCAAAACCAATGATACATAGTTTTTTATCTTTCATCTGCCTACCTGTAAAAAAATCTCTTCTCCAATTTTTTTTATATAAGACATCATTTGTACCTAAAACAATTTTTCGTGATAAAGCTAAAATCATTGCCCAAGTATGCTCTGCAGTTGAAGGTATTTTTTTTAAAAAATTTGGAAAATCATTTAAACTAATAATTTTTAAATTAAATTCTTTTAACTCTTTAGAATTAATATGATCTAAACCTGTAGTTGGGGTAACTAAAAATTTTAGGTATTTAAGTTGTGAAGACAATGAGTATTTATCAAATTGAAGACCTAAGCTACAAAAAATAACATCTATATAAATTTTTTTCTTAGCTAGGCTGTCCAAATATTTTTTTAACTCTTTATTTGAGGTAATATTTTTTTTTATTGTTATAAATTTTATACTAAAATTCTTGGGCTTAGCCTTATTAAAGTATTTATTATTTAAAATTAAAATTTTTTTTTTCATTGTTTTAATAACCTTACTAATTTAAGATCAAAAGTATCATCTATATTCAAACTTCTAGATTTGGGCATTTCGTATAAAACACATTTTTTTCCCTTAATTGTTTTATTTTTAATAAAAGATTTTACTTTAAAAAGATAAATAGCTCCATTGCGTAAATAATAATTTATTAAATTTTGTCTAGGCATTCCTTCTTTTTTTTCCGAGAAAGGTGTATCTATTAAAAATTGTTTTCTTTTAATTTTAATCCTTGCTGGGTGAAAATCTTCTAACTTTACAACACTAATAACTGAATCTGCTGTTTTATTTTTTTCCAATAATTTTATTGCGATTTTAATATCTTTCGCCAATCTTAACGGTGATGTTGGTTGTAACAATAATACTAAATCAAATGTTATATTTTGATTTTTAAAAAAATTTAATGAATGCTTAATCACTTGATGCATTCTAGTTTGATCTTTAGAAATATTTTTTGGTCTAAAAAACTTAATGTAATTTCCGTACTTTTTTACAATTGAAGCAATTTTGCTTGAATCTGTTGAAACAACAATATTTTTTAATTTTGCTAATTTTGCTTGTTGAATTGTCCAATAAATTAAAGGTTTATTTTTAATTTTTACAATATTTTTATTTTTTATACCCTTGGATCCAGATCTAGCTGGTATTAATGTAAGAATATTCTTTTTTTTTTTCATAACATATATAAATAGATTTAGACTATATCTTTTAATCAAAATGTTAACATACATAATAAAAAAATTTAAATTATATATTTATCAATTTTATGGAGATAAAAATTCAAAATCCTACATAGAATTTCAAAAGAAAAAATGGTCAAAAAATATTAACTATAAGAACAACGATGTAATACTGCTTGATTTTTTTCAAAATTATTCCTTTATTCATATGTGGGCTTTTCTAGTAAATTTTTTATCAAAAAAAAAAAAATTAAAAATTAAATTTTTTTACTTTCCACTTTATAATAATTTTATTACGAAAATAAAAATTCATAGGAATAACTTAAGAAAAATCTATAATTCATTCAATGTAGACTGTGGTGTTGACGAAATTAATTTTAAAAAAAACCGTAAAATTGAAAATAATATTAAAAATAAATTCAAATTAATAAAAAATAAAAGAGATCTAATAAATTTTAAATATAAGAATATAATTATAGGTGATTTAATTTATGATTCATATTTAAGAGCTAACTTCAAGTGTACAGTTGATCTTTCTGACAAAAAATTATTTCAACTATTTAAAAGGTCAATTTATATATTTGAAGAAATTGAAAATTATATAAAAATAAATAATGTTAAGTTTATAATACCAAGTCATATTCAATATGTTCAATATGCTTTAATGGTTAGAATTGCTTGTAAGAATAATATTAAAGTAATCAAATTACACTCTAAGGATTGGGGTAATACTAAATTTAGACTAACACTTATAGATCCTAAAAGACCTCATGAAAATGGAAATGAATATTACAATTTTAAAAAAATTTTTAGAAAAAGTAAGAATAAAAACAAAAATCTTCTTATAGGAAAAAAAATACTTTTAAATAGAATTTCTGGGAATATTGACAAAACTCTAAGTTATATGAAAGAGAATGAATTTAAGGCTAAATCAAATAAAAAATATTTAGAAAAATTTAGAGGAAAAAAAATTGCAATTGTATTTTGCCACTGTTTTTTTGATGCACCACATAAGTACCAAAGTATGATTTTTGAGGATTTTTATGAGCAAATTAAGTTTTTTGTTAAAACAGCTAAGACTAGGAAAGATTTAACCTGGATTTTTAAAAGACACCCAAATGAATTACCTGCAAATGATAAAATATATTTAGATGAGTTTAATAATCATAAAAATATTTATTTTATTAAAAATGAATTAAATAATAACGATTTATCAAATTTAGATATTCAATTTGGAGTAACAAATCATGGCACAATAGGACATGAATTTGCCTATTTAAATATTCCAATTATAAATACAGGAGATAACCCTCACATTAATTATAAATTTAATTTTCATGCCAAAAACAAAAAAGAAATTTTAAAAATTATAAATTACGTTTTAAAAAACCGTAAAAAGATCTCTTTTAAAAAAGAGGAAATAGAGGAATTTGCTTATATGTACTATCATTATTATAAAAATCTTTACGGTGAAATTGATTGCAATTTAGATAAATATTTAGCAACAAAAAACTATAATTTTAATACGACCTCAGAAATTTTTAATTTTTATATTAAAAATGATAAAAAATTTACTCCTTTAGCAAATAAATATATTAACAATTTTTTAACTAAAAATAACATCTAAATGGTCAAGATATTTTATTATAAGTTGAGAAGAAAATTCTACTCTATAATAAATTTTTTTCTTAAATTTTTTAATTTAAAGTTAGAGGGAATAAAACTCTCAGAAACTGAAATTCTTAAAAAAATATTTAAAAATAAAAAACTAGTTGCCATAGATATAGGTGCGCACGAAGGACAAACCATTGAAAAATTCATATCAATTTCAAAAAATATAAAAATTTATTCTTTTGAACCTCAGCAAGATCTATTTGAAAAATTAAAAAATAAATATAAAAGTAATAATTTTATAAAAATATTTCCCTTAGCAATAGATAACAAACATGGATCACGAGAGTTTTATATTAATAATAGAACTCAAATTTCAAGCTTTTATAAGACAAAAAAAAACTTAAGTTATAAAAATTTTCCAGAAATAAACTTAAAAAATAAAAAATCATTAAAAGTTAAAACGACTACCTTAGACAAATTTGTATATAAAAATAAAATTAAAAAAATTGATATTCTTAAAATTGATACAGAATGTAATGATGACAAAGTACTAGATGGGGCAAAAAAAATATTAACAAAAAGAATACCTAAAATTATAATGATAGAAGTAATTTCTGGTTTAGATTTCGAAAGAAAAATTTCATTTTTCGATATTGAAAAGTTTTTAATACCTAATAGATACGAAATATTTTCATTAGATAAGGGTGGAAATCTCTTTAATAAAAAACTTACATTTAATCTAATTTATATAAAGAAAGAATTAAGAAAAAAAATAATTTTCAATTAATGAAAATACTTTATTTCCCTCATAATTTATTAAATATATTTTCAAATTACTATATTAATTTGAATTATTTAACAAAATATAAAATTTTTGGAAAATTTTTAAAATTCAAAAATTTTAGATACCCTATAAATGGAGAATATATTTATTTTAGTGAAATTTGTAATGTTATTGGAAATGAAAACTTTTATATTGTTGATGGTGTCGATGATATTTATTTCAAAAATAAAAGTAAAAATTTTAAAGATTTTGCAACTATAGATTCTTATCCTGATACTTTTGGGAATGAATACCCACAATTTATAAAATTTAGAGACATTAACAATATAATTAAACAAGTAGACTTAATAATCTGCTCAGCTTTTTGTAATAAAAAATATTTAAACTTTATCAAAGGAATAAAAAATAAAATTCCTATAATGATGATAGATAAAAAAGATCACCCTGAGATTTATCATGATAATCGTAATATTTTGAGAGGATTTAACAAACATCATTTTGATATCTTTTTAAAGCAGGATTTACCTATTCAAAATAATGATAATTTTATTTTCCCAATTTGTCCTATACCAACAAGTAAAGTTGAATTTAGAATTAATTCTAATAAGAAATTTAATTTTTCATTTGTAGGAAAATTTTGGCAAAAAGAAAGGAATGATAGAAATGAATTAGCAGAATTACTTCTAAAAAATTTTAATCATTGTAATATTATAAATACTTTTAAAAAAAAAATTTATTTAACTAGTGAGGAATTAAATAATATTCTTAGTTCAACAAAAATTAATATTTCACCCCAAGGAATTGTTTGGGACTCATATAGACATACTAATCTAGCACATTATGGTTCACCAATATTAATACCATCAAAAGACTGCAAAACAGTTGGTCCAAATTTTGTAGATATGCATAATTGTATTATGTATGAGGTTAAAAACATTAATAATAAGTTTCACATTGTTAACACTGAAAAGTTAATCAAAAAATTAAAAAGTTTACTTTCTGATGAAGAGCAAATGCAAAATATTTATTCAAATTATTGTAAAGCAATTAACGCAGGGCATCTAAAAATACATAGAAGTAAATATATCATTGATCTTGGAAAAAAACTTATAGAAGGAAAACTTAAAATTTAAAATTTTTTATTATAAATATTTTTCCATTCATCAAAAGCTAATGCTGATCTTTTAGGTAAATACCTATAAATGTTTTCTGGATTTTTATAAAGATCCTCAATAAGTTTTTCAGAATTTAAATAGCCTATTACTTCATTATTAAAATCTTTTGTTAAATCATGAATATTTCTTTTTTGAAAAACAGTTGGTTTTGAATAAATAACTTTATAATTTTTTGCTGTCACATAAAAAGCTGCCCAGATATCATCCATTCTTCCTACGTGAGGAAATAAAAAATAATCTTTAAATACTTTTTTTTTAACCAAAGTATTTTGTGAATTAAAAACAGATATACCACTTGAGAAGAATGGAAAATATGTAGATTTGAAAGTACAATTTGGTTTGAATAACATTCTACAAATTGCATCTATATCTGGGTCACCATTCCAGAATGATGCTTGAATATCAGGATTTATAATTTTCTTTTTTTTTACTGAATATTTTCTTTTTCTTACTAATTGTATTGGAAAACCTCTATGCCATAAATTTTTGTAATTTGTCACTCCTATTGGATCAAATATATTTAAATTTGTCCTATAATAATTTGCCTTAATTTTTTTATTTAAGTGAAATTCACTAAACCAATTTCTATAAGGAATATTATCATCATCAATTAATCCAATAACCTCTGCCCCTCTTTCTAAACACTCTAAAATCGCAAAATTTCGTCTTTGGATACAATTCCATCCGATTAATTTTGACAATTTTGGCCATTTTTTTTCCTGATATTTTGTTGTCAGTGTTAAGGTGTTTTTAAGATTAAACTCTTTAGATTTTTTATCTAATGCTACAACCAACTCAGCTCCAATATTTTTTGCAAATATTTCTAAAGCTTTAGTTGGTTTGTTTATTGTTGTTGTAGCTAAAAATATTTTTTTCATTAA
>MDSV01237995.1_pt1 | contig 10306 bp, 8 predicted proteins | sample 810851 | NCBI WGS metagenome assembly MDSV01 (sample SAMN05326640, study PRJNA326480) | marine metagenome | isolation source: seawater | place: Atlantic Ocean: North East | collected 2012
CATAGTAGATTCATATTCTGTTTTACCAGAACCATAAAAGTATGGATTATCTCCTGTATTGGTGGGTTTTTGATTTGCTAAGACATCAATTGACTTAAAATTGAAACCATTGTAGTTTTGATAGAAATAATATCCAGCACTACCTTTAGCACTATCTACATTCTTACCAACATGGGATGATTCTACTTTCTTATCATCTGGTTTTGAAATTGTTTTTGAAGTTTGGGTAGGAACTACTGGGAGTGATACCGTTTTTGTCTGTAATGACCTAATTAAAGAATATGGACTTTTCTTTGCAGGAAGAATTTTGATAGAAGTAACTGATTCATCAACCTGTTCATCTTTCATCTCAACATTAAAAAATTCTTGAATGATTTTTTTAACTACATCAGACGTTTTACCCTCTCTAATATTATTAACACGAACTCCCTCATTGACTAGTCCTTCCTCTGATATAAGATTTAAAGTGTATGACTGTTTTCTATCTAATACTATCCTATTAGTAACGCTCCATACTCTAAAATTATAACTCTTTTCCTCTCCACCCATTCTAACATTAAAAACAACCTTCTCAAACCCTTGAATTGGCATAGTTGAGATAAGATTCATTCCAGTATCCATTACTACGATACTACCGCCATAAGAAGGCCACAGAACATCTTCATAATAGCGAAAAGAAGCTGCTATACCCATGAGGTTAGCATGAGGTTTCCCATTATCTTCACCTACTTTCCATATAGGTATGGATAATATTTCACAATCTGAAGCGAACTGTTTTTCTTCTGACATATCAATAAGGAGAAGGATAGAATTGATCTAGACCAGGATCTCCAGAAGTGGCAATATGATCTATAGCGACTTGCTCAGAACTCTCTGTATTACTAGAGTTATTTATTACTATTGGTGCAGAATTTGTAATATTTTGATCCAAACTTCCAAGAGCATTTTCTTTTGACTGTTCTGCTGATTGAACCTGAATATTAGTTCCAACAGAATTAGAATGAATACTCTTCATATAAAAAATACGTTGCTCTTCTGTTAACTTAGGATTATTATAAAAAGCATTTGGTCCTGTCATCTGATCATATGAGGAGACTGGTTCAGGGAATACCATATCCATAATAAAACTACCCAATCCACCTGCTACACCTTTACCAAGAATTTTACTTCCACCTGCCAATGCTCCAAGAGGTCTTTCAACTAACTGACGGACAGCAGGAGTAGGACCAGTTTTAAACATATTAGGAGTGAAAGCTTTCAAAGGTCTCCATCCTTTTATACCCTTAGCACCTTCTTTGAACGCTTTATTAGTCTTAGTAATCTGCTTCATGTCATCAGACATCAGTGTCTTCCAACTAGCAGAAGACTCATTAGGAACTCTCATATTCCTTCCTTTATTCCACCATTCACTAAGTACACTTGTCTGACTATTATTAACTGTTGATGATAGCATAGTTGGTATAGCACCACTATGTGTAAACGGAGTATGTCCTCCATCTGAAGATGCAATTGATTTAGAAGTTTCAAAATTATTTGAAACGTTTGTATTATCCGTATTAAGTAAACTAGAATCAGAAATAGTAGAACTTTGTATGTTTTTAATACTATTCTCAGTTTTGAATAATGAAGATACACCATCAATCAAACTACTAAAGAATTTTGAACCAGTCTCACCGAAATTACCAATAAGTTGCTGTAATAAATTAGTTACAGTACCTCCAATAGTAGCAATAGGTGTAGTTATAATATCATATATTTTATTGCTTGCCTTCTTTTGTTCTTTTCTATCAACTCTAACAGCAGAATTAAAGAAGTTGAGACCAAATTTTTGTATTGATGGTGTACCCTTTTCAACCTGTTGATCTATTTGAGAATAATTATTAACAACTGTTGATCTTGGTCTTGGACTACTAATCTTCCCATCAATAGCACTTGGTTCTCTTTGAGTAAAATTATTATCTAATGGAATAACTGCTTCTTCACCATGTAATATTACAGGATATCCACTATCAGGTCCAGAAATTATACCACCTCTTTCCAACTGCTGTGCGTCAGACCAAGGATCTTGTATCTGCATTGGATTAATTTGTTGGTTCTGGTTCGCCTGAAGGAATTGTCTTGTTCTCTCCTCTTCATCATCAAGTGCCTGTCTTCGTTCAAACTCATCATCGTTTTCAAATGTTTTCTGAATCTGATTAGTTCCGCTATCTATATTCTCTGCTTCTGTCTGCAATTCCTCTACCCTAGCATCCTCAGTCTTTTTCCTTTTGAAATTGAAATTATTCTGATCTCTTAATGCTGAAATAATAGCATCCAACTTCTCTTCAAGAGTATCACCACTATTTTCTAATTGTTTATGAACATTAGTAATACCATCTTTAACTTGAATAAGAGCAGTCTCTGACTCATTGAGTTTATTATTCATTGAGTCAATGGTAGCACTCAAAGATAATGAAACAGCAGATAAGAAATTACCAAGTTTCTCATCATGAACCTTTGTCCCTTTCTTTTTAGTAGTTGGTGTAGTGGTAGTAGGTTTGTTGACCACATTTGATTGCGGTGTTACTTGATTCTTTAATGACGATCCAACACCGACCCAAGGAAAAGGTTGTCCTGCTAACCTATTCATTGTCTGAGAATTAGTTGGTTTAGGGTCTATTGGACTTGATCCATAATACCCAGAAGTAGATTGCTGACCTCTAGCAAGATATGAAGGATCTCCCATCGTTACAGATGGCATTTGTCTTTGAAATCTTTCAGGAAGCATTGAAGTAGCTTGCATTTGCAATGCTCTACTCATAAACTCACCAGGAACGAACTTAGGATCTACACCATACGCTTTCGCTACATCTGACGCTTCTCCTTTTGCAGCAGCAGCAGTATTTCTAGCAATCCAAATTTGATTAGCAATGCTAGTAGTTAAATCTCCACTATATGTTGTTGATAATGATGCCATTTTATGCTCCTAACCTCGCCATGCGATATTTTTCTAAGAAATTATCCTCCAATATAACTATATTTGTCTTACTAGATCTAACATTACCAAAAGATTGATTATTAACAACAACTGTTGGTTGTGTTGAAGAAACTAATTGTTCCATATCCTCTAGAATTGAACTCTTTTCAAACATTTCAGTTGATTGTGGTACTGGTGGTAATGGTGGTATTATATTGTAACTTTTATCATTTGTTTTTAAAGATTTAATAAGATCTATTATATCATTATGTGCTGCATTAATACCATCTCCATCATACACACCTCTTCCATCTGTTGTTTTAATTGAAGCAAACTGTCCTGCCAATTGATTGTTATACTCTTCTGCTGAAATATTACCTGACTGATATGCTGACCAATTAGCACGAGAAGGATGATCTATCCACCACATAACAAGTTTGTCTTGAGTTTCTTTATCAAACAACGTATCTCGTGAAATACCCAATGCATCAGCAGCAGTTCTCACATACAATAATTGATATGCTCCCATAGCAGCACTACGTTGCTTTTCTGGTAATTGCAAGACATCCCTCTGATAATTTAAATAATCAGTTTGATGATCATATATCTCCTGTATAGTCATCTTTGTAATATCTTTATCTGCACCAGGAAACCCCTTTTTAGCACCAGAATAAATTGCATTGTAATTATCAGCACTCTCAGCTTCCCTTATTCTAGTTTTCAATGCACCAATTGTATTATCAGTAGTTTCTACTTTATTTTTAAATTTTTCTGTTTTAGGTTTAGTTTTAAAACGATCCACAGAATTTGTGATGGGAATAGGAGTGGGTAAATTTATTTCGCTTCCTGAAAACATTTTATGCACACGAGTTATACTATTTTTAAAAACAGAAGATAAAAAATCAATTGAAGAACTTATTAAATTAGTTCTATCCTTTTTGCCAATAACAGCTTCAGTACCATGAAGAACTGTCAATCCAGGTTGTGTAAAACCACTACCAGACTCATATCCCATTCCCCTTTCATATCCAATTCCTCTCTCCAATCCTGTAGCTCGTGAGATATCTCTACCTAAAATACCAACATCCAATCCCATAGAAACACCAAAAAATCCAAGTCCAGCTGAAATACCTGAAGCTGCTTCTAATAATGCTCCTACAGGGTCACCTTCTAATAATCTTTGTATTGAAAAAATAAGACCAGTACCAAAACCAACCAAAGGTAAATTTCCAGCACTAGATCTTACCACCATCTTGGCTTTTGCTTGTGCTATTTTTGTAGCACTTTTACTAAGAAGTCTTTTGCCTCCTTTCTTAGAAGCTTGTTCAACTAATTCCTTACTACCAATTTTACTAAAACTAGTCATAACTGGTTTGAGTCCCTTAATTTTAGAACCAGATTTTGCAACAACTTGTGTAGCATTTTTAACACCAACTGATGCTTGCTGACTAAGTTTCAATAATGCACCATATCCACCAATTCTATTAACAAGACCCTTAACTACATTCTTATTTGAAAGCCAAAACAAAGGTCTTTCAACTAAACTTCTTCTAGCCCAGTTTTTACTACTACGTATAAGGGATTTTAAAAATGGTGGACTAACTTTCCATATACCTTTACCAGCAAATCGTACTAATCTCCTTCTGGTAATTTTCAATACTCCTCGTATAAGACCAGAAAAAGGTGATTCCATACCCCTTTTAACTGTACGTAATAAATCACGACTTCCATAATCAGAACCTTGTGAAGCAATTCTCAATGCTTCTGCATCTTCGTCACTATCTTCATCTTCTTTATTTAAAAAATCATTTTTAATGGTTAGAACCTTAACCATTTCATCAAGTTTTGCTTCAAGAAGAGAATTTTGGTCTACAAGGAGTTTTTGTACATCTACTATTCCTGCTCCTATTATATTAACAGACTCTACTGTACGATCAATCTTTCCCTCAAATGTAAGTAATTTTGCATCAAGTTTTACACCAAATAACTTAGATATAGTTTCTCTTAATTCAGGATCTTTAACTGGTATTGAATTAGAATCAGATTTATTTAATTTTTTTGCTGCTTCCTTAACTTCAGAAGAAGCATTTGTTTCATCTATTTTTTTATCCTTAGAAATATTTTTAACAGCATCCATTATCCTACCAGCTATTTCTACTGATAAGTCTCCAGACCATGTTTGCTGTAATGCTGCCATTATTTACGTTTTGCTGCTTCTTGTTTTTGTTTGACTTCTTCAAGGTATTGCATAAGAAGAGTAGTATAAACTTCTCTCTCCCAAGGAATTAACGAATCAATTTCACTCAAACTGTATTTATGGTATTGCATCAAAGCAAAATTCATTTTATAATACCCCTCCAGACTATTCTGAAAGAGTGCTATGCGAAAAAACTCTGTAATCCCTCAATCGTATACTCAGAATCCTTTCCAGTCTTAGGGTTTACTACCGTAAATGTATGACTGAGTTTAGGACATGTGACATAAAACTGTTGTATTTTCTCAAATTGCTTGGTAGTCAAACCATCAACAAATGTGCGGAATTCCTTCTTTGTAGTTGTTGAGGAATCATAAACTTCTTCACCATCAAAAATTTGATCTATTGAATCTGCAATAAAACTGTATACCTCTTCAGTCTTAAGATCTTTATTTAAAAATTCTCTATCAACAAATTGTTTCATACTAGGATATTGCATAACAATGCCCATATCACCTTCAAACATGATTTTCTTATCATGTCCTTCTGGTTTAGTAACTTCAACTTCGTTAATATTGATTTGTGCTTCTACTTGTGTTTCATTGTCATCAAGACATGTTACAGTCAATGTAATCATTTCTCCAATAGATGCTGCTCTAATCTTCAAAAAGATATATTCCAAATCAAAACTAGGAAGCGTATCTATCTTAAGTCGTGAAAGAACGCAATTTTTGATTAAATCCTTAACTGCGTTGATTACCTGTTTTTCATCTTCCGATTCAAGTGCCAATAAAAGCACTTTTTCCTCTTTTACAAGAAATGGGCGATATTTAACAGTTTTGCCTGTAGAAGGTAATTCAAGTTCATATGTAGGATACCCTACCTTTGGTAATGCCATAAAAACTAATTCAAGTCGTATATTTATATATAGCGACTTTTTCAGGCAAAAATGTGCCGAGAAAATTTTTGCCCTTTTATGGAATCAAAAAGTCAATTTTGCTGTCCTATACAGTACTACCATATGAAACAGTGTGTCTAGTATAATAAAAGTTAACATTGAGTCTTGCAATTTGAGAAGCACCATACGAGAGAGGAACTGCATCAATTGCATATGGATAGCAGTTTTCTAACATATAAATTACTGGTGCTCTACCATTATGAGACTTTCCATTTGGTTCTGTTTTAATTATCCTACATGTGCATGTATAGTCATCAGGATAAGATACTCTATTAACACGATTCCTTGGTTCGGGGTCTGCTCCTAATGCATCTTCAAATTCACCAGTCATATTTGAGGTAGACATTTCATTAAAGATAGAATCATACCAATTCTGAAAGAATTTAACTGCTGTCATATCAGCATCCAAAAGAAATCCCAAACTTATATCAGTGTATATTCTTGTGTGTGGGTAAGAAATATTACCTTCACCCAAATATCTACCAGTAACATTGCCAACAGCAGACTGAACGTTTGGTAATTGTGCTTCATCACACATCATATCAATAATATTTTTTTCACTGCCAGTATATCTTGAAACAAAAGGTGCGTCATGCTTAAATGAGAAGCGAACATCAAAATTAGATGTAAGAGACATTCCTCCCTTTACACCCATCTTAGTCATAAATTGTGAAATTGATTTGCTTGCCACTAAATATAAAATGTGAATTGTATATTATATATGGCTTACTCTGGATATTACAAACCAAAGAACCCACGTAAATACCGTGGCAATCCTACTCGTATAGTGTATAGATCACTATGGGAGAGAAAATATATGATATATTGTGACACCACACCTAGTATATTAGAGTGGGGGAGTGAAGAAATAGCAATACCATATAGATCACCTCTAGATGGTAGATCACATAGATATTATCCTGATTTTTATATCAAAGTTCGTGAAAAGAAAGGAAAAATATCTAAATATATCGTAGAAATTAAACCCAAGAAACAAACTAAACCCCCACATGGTAAGGATAAAAGAACTAAAGCCTACAGAAACGCTGTTCTAACATTCGCTAAGAATAAAGCAAAATGGAATGCTGCTGAGAACTACTGTGACGATAGGCAAATGAAATTTTTAATACTCACAGAAGATCACTTAGCAGTATGAGACAATGCCACAAGGATTCCAAGAAATACAACGTCCAGTAGAACCTGAAAATACTGGATACGAAACAATATTTGAAAAAATACAGAAAAAAACTGGTGGACAAAAGCAAACTTATACTTGGTATAAGAATGCAGTAAGAACAGAAGCTTTAATTTATAACAAAGCACCAGAAAGAATTATAAAAGATGAAATACAAGACCGTAAAGGACCAGAAGAACAGCAAGATGAAAATCAAATAAGAAACTATACAGTGTCAGGTCACATGTATCTGTTTGAATATAACGCAAAATATAGAACTAAACTACCATACTATGATGAATTCCCTCTCGTTTATGTAATAAAAGCAACAAGGACTGAATTCTGGGGAGCTAACTTACACTACTTGTCACCTAAGAAGAGAGTGTGGTGTATAAAACGATTGATGGATGGTAGGGTTGATATACCTCGTGTGTGCTTTCATAAATACTTACTTAGTAATGTAGGTGGTTACTTACTTGATCTTGCAGCAACCGAATGGACAACAGCAATACTATTACCTATAGAAAACTTCGTTAGAAACGTGAAAGGTAAACAAAGTCTTGCTACATATATGAAAGAACTTGTTTGGGAAGAATCTCAAGATAAATTCTACGATAAAATTAAACAACGTAGAATAATACGTGGTTATGGTACACAATCAGATAAAGACATGGTGTTATAATGGGTAGTAGAAACCGATTTAAAACTAGAGATGCCAAAAGGAAAGAAGCACTGCTTGAAAGGAAGCGAAGTGAAGCATTAAATTTAAATGAAAAACTTAGAGTAAATTCAAGAGCAGTTGATGAGTACTATAATGACCTTAAAAACGGTGTTGATAGAGAAGCTTGGGCAAAAGCAAATGCTGAAGCACTAAAATTATTTCCTGAAAAGAAACAAAAACATATTGCATGGATCAAAGACCAGAATAACGTTTCCTCAATGGGTGAGGGAGTACTTCCTGTTGGTCCTCTTAGAGGAGAAGCACCGTCACAAGAAACATTGAGATGGCCAAGAGATATTGATGTTGGTGTTGAAACTGACTATGTTTACTTCCAATTTGGAAAATATATACCTCCATTTGGAAATTTAGAAGGAACAGCAAAAGGTCTAGGACCTTTGTCTCAAGAAGTTAGTAAGCAATCAAAGTATGATTTAGGACAAAATGCAGGATATGAACTAAGTACTTTCATGACACCACTAGGTCCAGGTATCATACTACCAATGCCACAAGACTTAGGTAATGAAATAGAACAAAACTGGTCTGGAAAATCATTCACACAAACAGGAAGAGCAGCAATTTCAGGATTGTCAGGTAACTCAAGCTTTGCTGTAAACAAATTAAGAAATACTACTTCTAATACACAAGCAATAACAGCTGCTCTTAAAGCTGCTGCCTTAAATGTAGTTCCAGGTGTTGGTGGTAATCTTACTATGAATGATATCACTGGATCAACTGAAGGAATAGTACTCAATCCAAATGCAGAATTATTGTATGATTCTCCTACTCTTAGAGAAATTGGAATGACTTGGAAACTCATAGCAAATAATCAGAAAGAAGCAGAGGAAATAAAATCTATAATTGATGAATTTAGAATGAATTCCTTACCACAAAGAGGAACAAATGAAAACAATAAAGGATTCTCTTTTTCTATGAATGGAACAGAAACATTTAGTGGTCAAGGTAACAAAAAAAGGAAGAGAAAGGATAAGAATGAAGTTATGAACAGATCAGAAACATTCATAACAGTTCCTAACCTATGCAGATTCTCATTTATGAGTGGTTCTGATGTTAATACTAACATAGCACAATTTAAACCATGTGCTATCAATAGGATCACAGTAAACTACACACCTGATGGAACGTATGCTACATACAGTGACGGCAGACCAATTGCTATAGAATTGGGTTTAAGTTTCCTAGAAACAAAAATTATTTTCAGGGATGATGTAAGTAAAGGATATTAAATGTATTTCTCAAGTATACCAGACATAAAATACGATAGTAAACCTATCAGTTATCCTTTCTCTGAAAGTGATTATACTCTTGCAAAGAATTTCTTTCGTAGATACAAAGTAGATACAAACATATTTGGATACGCAACGTTCTATAATAAGTATAGTATTCAAGATGGATTCAAAATTGAAAACATAGCAAATGAATACTACGGAAATCCATTGTATGATTGGGTTTTAATACTAACAAATAATATAATCAATCCTTTGTTTGGTTTACCATTAGATAACTACACACTACAAAAAGTAATAGACTCTAAGTATGGTGACGACTCTAACTTAGTTCATCATTACGAGACAATAGAAACTGAGTCAGGTGAAGTTATAGATGGTGTTAAAGTTATAGCATTGAAGGGTGAAATGATTGTAGATAACAACTTTTATTCTTCACAATTTACATATTGGAATGGTAATGAACATAAAAGTGTTGCTGGATCTACAGTATCAAAACCAATATCAAACCACATTCATGAAGTACAAGAGAATGAAAAGAAAAGAGAGATTTATATACTAAAAAAATCTTACTTCAATAAATTTCTCAACGAATTCAAAACAAAGAACAAGTACAACAAATCTTCAAAATTTATATCAAGTCGCCTTAAAGTAACTGGTTGAACTTTTTAGACAAAAAAAACCCCCGAAAAATTTTCGGGAGTTCAAGGAATTAAAGATTCAATTTTGCTGTACTATACAGCATCAAGTCTTGCGTGAAGAGAATCAATCTTAGCTTCAAGACTGTGTAGATGTTCTAGTACATGATCTAATCTAAGATCAGGTGTAGAAGTTACCATATTATCTACCTGAAAATCAATTGCTCCTGCAATAAGATCATCATCAGGATCAACAGTGAATGTATCTCCTGCTGTTCCAGTTGTAATAACTACATCCTGATTTGGATCACTTAAACCAATAGTACCATCAGATTGTGTGGGTGTAGTAAAAGTTACATCTGTTCCTGGAATCTCATTAAGATTATGAACATAGTCTGGTATAGCACCTGCGGTTGTAGGA
>MDSV01099832.1_pt1 | contig 10305 bp, 5 predicted proteins | sample 810851 | NCBI WGS metagenome assembly MDSV01 (sample SAMN05326640, study PRJNA326480) | marine metagenome | isolation source: seawater | place: Atlantic Ocean: North East | collected 2012
CTCGAAGAGGCCAACCCCGAAATGAAGGAGAAACGGTTGCAGGGCATCGTCGACGGCGCCGATTCCGAAGTCGGACAACAGGTATTGAGAGACCTCATCCTCTCCTTTTTGCTGCCGCGCGAGTTGCTCGGCGCGCGGAAGACGCTGCTGCTGCCGCGCGAGGCGAGCAAGCGCGCCGGCGTCGAGCACGGATTGCTGCTTTCGCAGGCGCACGATGCGGCGATGCGCGGCGCGCCCTGGTCGTACAGCGACGATGAGAACGAGACGCACAAGATCTGCGCGCTTCTCTCCGGCCTGGCCATGCTTCAGCTGGCCAAGCAGAAGAATGCCGACGTGCGCCTCGCGATGCCATTTGATGGGCTGTTGCAAATCGGCTTCCTCGAGCTTCTGCCTTGCCCGCACAAGAAGCGCCTGGTCTACGACGAAGAGATGGACACCTGGCGCGTCTACTCGCGCAACCCCCTCACGATTCATGCGCGGGGCGTCGGCCTCGACGGATTGCGCGCGTGTGTGTTAGACATGGTTTAATTTTTTTAGAGTTGGTGTCTGCGTTTGCGAGTCCCGCTCTTCCTCCCGCTCTCCCCCCCCCTGCCCCTCCGTCGGTGTTCACTTGCTCTTGCCGGCGACGCCCTTGCCGGGCGGCGCTTTGCGCGGCGCCGCCTTCGGCGCGGCCGCCTTCCCCTTTGGCGCCGGCGCCGTCGACGTCGACCCCTCGTTGCTGTCGCGCAGGGCGCGGAGCTCGGCGTTTTGTTCTGCCAGCCTCTTCTTGAGCTTCTCGGCCTCCGCCTTCCAGGTGTCGCGGTCGTGCATGGCTTCTTTGAGGCCCGCCGAGGTCTTGTTCTTGAGCTCGCGGTGCTTCTCTACGAAGCTGTCCAGCGTCTGCTTCGCCAGGGCCGCCTTCACCGCATTCTGTTCCGAGCGCTCCTGCATGTCCTTGAACTGCGTGCCCGAGAGGAGAGAGAGGTTGTTGGCGTTGAGCATTTCGGCCATCCGGTGGACCCCATCCGACTTGAGCACGAGCTTCTGCGCCTTCCCCGAGCGCACCGCCAGCGGCCCCCCGGCCGGGCGCGTGCTCAGGGGCGCATCGTCGTTGGAGTCGTCAGAGTCATCGCTCTCCTCCGAGTCGGACTCCTCCCGCTCCTTGCGCTTCTTGCTCTTCTTCTTCTTCTTCTTCTTCCCACTCTTCTTCTCCTCCTTCTTCGCCTTCTTCGCCTCCTTGGTAAGCTTCGGCTTCTCGACGAACGACGTGTAGACTTCCTCCACCCTTGGCTTCAAAGGGATCATGAACTCCTTCGCGTCCCCGGCCGTCACGTACTTCTTCGTCGTATTCTCGATCAGCAGCTTGTGGAGAAGGACGCCCCTGGTGCGTTCGTCGTCGTCTTCGCTGTTCATTGCCTCCTTGATGTCGTCCACCCATTTCTCCTGCGTGCGCCCAAACAGGATCAGCTTTTCGTTCATGTGCCACTTCCGCGAGTAATCGTATTTTTCCTTGAGGTCGGCGTTGGGACCGATCGGCTTGGCGGCCTGCTGCCGGAACCAGACGACGATCTTGTCGTCCGCCTCCTCGATGTCAACGTGCACTGTAGCTTTGAACTCGCCGCGGACCATGCGCCCGGCGAGCTCCGACTTCGGGTTAATGTTGCCGAGCTGGCCGTTCATCTTCATGTTGTACATGATCTGGCCCGCCGACTTGTCCCCCTTTGCCTCGATGAGCATTGGATCCGTGGCTTCGACCATGACATGCTTCTCTTCCGTCTGCCAGACGTTCTTCTGGATCAGGTGAAAGGTTCCGTTGCTATCCTTCGCAAACTTGAACGTCTGCGGCGGCACCGGCTGTTGGTAGATCGATTCCTCTTCGCCGTCGGCGACGGCGTCGCCCTCAGCCTCCGCCTCGCCCCCGGCCTCCGCCTCGCCCCCGGCCTCCGCCTCGCCCTCGGCCTCGGCCTCGCCCCCGGCCTCCGCCTCGCCCTCGGCCTCCGCCTCGGCCTCTTCCTCGGCATTCTCGTCGACCTCCATCTCCATCTGCATGTCATCGTCGTCGTGCTCGTCCGCCATTTTGTTCAAAGTGATTTTGTCTGAGTTTTTCTCGTCGTTGGGTTGGTTGGGGATGGCACAACTCAGTCTACCTTTCGCGAGATTTATCCGGAGATGCTCTGTCGCTCGGTGGAAATTTTGGTCGTAGTAGTTGGCTTGTGCAACGGGTGGCACAACTCAGTCTACCGAAAATTTTCAGAGTTGTTACTGTTTTTTCACGGCGCTCACATGTCAAAGGCCCTCAAAAAGCTCTCGATGTCGAGCGCCACCCCGAGCACGGTCGCCAGGCACGTTCCGGCGCCGAGCGCGAGCGTCCCCGAGACGGCGAGCGCGGTGGCGGTGAACACGACGACGTCCACCATCCCCCCGCGGCCCCTTGGCGTCCTCGTCAACCTCGCGCCCTAGCGTTGCTGCTAGACTGAGTTGTGCCATCCCCAATCGACGAGCACACACACACAACCCAGACTCGACACCGGATCGCGCAAATGTCGGAGGCAGGGACCAGCGAAGCGAGGGAGTTGGCGGAATACGGATTCGAAGCGCGCTCGGACGTTTCCGACACCGAGGGAGACAAAGCGGGGACTCCGGGCAAACGGTCGAAGAATGGCGCATCTAAGAAGGCGGACCCGTCGCAGGTAAAGGGCTACCATTTTGACAATCCTAAAGAGATGAACAAGGTTGAAGTGGCGGCGAAGACGCTCGTGGAGGATGTCAGGAAATTCCTAAAGACTCCGGAGGGGGTTGTTCCGAACGGCGATGCGTCCGACAGCGACGTGGGGTCTGGCTGGGACTCCGGAGAGGCAGAGTCGATCAGCGAGGAGGACGACAGCGATGAGGAGAGCCCTGATTGGGTCAACTCCCGGATACATGTATCCGAGCAGCACTACCTTGACAATTATCGAAGGATGCTTTGCAATCATTCGGGCTTTTTCAAGAATGCGAAATGGGGAGACGAAGTGCTGCAAACCGCAAAGGATCTGAGGACGGTTCTCCACGCAGTGATGTTACACATGAAGTGGCGCGAGGAGGCGGAGGAGATGAAAAAGGAGCCGTACCGCGTGCGAGTGTCCCTCGTGGACAGGTGCATGGCACTCCAGGAGTACATTTCAGAGGAAAAGGAGGTGCATGAAGCGGTGGTGCGACTCTTCGAGACAAACTTTGACGCTGGCTTTGGAGAGACAATCTTCGAAGGCGCCGCGGGGAATCCTGCGGAGCACTTTGCGACCAAGTACAAAACAGGCGGGTTTTCCGGCCGCGCGCCGGGATCTCTCGGTCGCAGAAAGACAAGGAGCGTGTCTCCGGGGACGCTTGCTGCGGAGTGCAAGGGGTGGCTCAAGGTCGATCAAGAGAGTCTGACTGAGGGCGAGAAGCGCCTGACCGCGTTGCTGGAAATGATTTACAAGTTTCACGGCAACGTCAACTGGCCCCGGCGAGTATCCTTTGAACGTCGGATCTGTACTCCCGTGTCGCACGCGCAGAAGGAGTATCGCAACGCTATGATGGTTGCCATCGAAGAGAAGGCAAAAGATCACGACAACTCCCTGCGTGGTCCACAGCGATTCTCTCAAAGGGCATGCACGGTATCCACAGCGACTCTCTGCAAGGGGATGCTGGAGCGGTTCTACTCTCTGGCATGGAAAGGTGAAAAGTCATCCTTTTGGAACGCTGCAAAGCACATGGGTTTGTGCTCGGTGTACGAGCAGGCAAGCAACGCAGACAAAGTGAAGCGGCTTTTCGACTCGATGCAGAGTGTCTACAGATGGAGGCGGCAGATCCTTTGCATGAGGTGGAACCTCATGACTTGTCTGCGGACACTTTGCAGAAAGCTGCAGGAGAGACTTGGTCACGCGCTTGCGACGGTCTATGCGACAAATTCTGTCATTCTCCGACCGAAGACGGTGCGAGGATGGTGGCAACATGCGCTCCGGAAGCTCACATACGTCAGCTATCTGACGCGGTACGGACCGGAACATGCGCCGTGGGTCTACGGCAAGGTGCGACAGCAGGAATTGCAGCGCTGGAAGAAGAATGCATCTGGCGTCAAAACCTTGATTGGACAAAAGCGTGGCACCGAGCTCATGGACAAGTATGCGCGCGCGCAAGAAGAGCTCTACCAGCTGCGCGCCTACAAGCGTATGAAGATGAAGGAGCATGCCGCCGATGTGCAGGCCGGGGGCGCCCGCGTCGCCGACGCCACCGGCGACAATCCCCGTCTCACCGCCGCCGTCGCCTCCGCCGTCGCTGCCGCCAACGACAACGTCCGGCGCTTTGAACAGGAGGTGAAGGAAAATGTGCAGTTTTTGGCGGTCGATTCCGACAACGAGGAGGAGGAGAAGGGGGAGGAAGGCGAGAAAAATGGCGACGCCGAAATGACAGAGAAGGAACTGTTTGGCTCCGACGAGGACAGCGACGACAGCGAGAACAGCAATCAATATTCCGAGGGTGGCGAATTCATCTCCTCCGACTTGCAAGCAGATCGCGCCGCAGAGGACGCCATGTTTTGTGAACCGGAGCATCACGAGCACCCCGGATTTGGGCTCGGCTATTCTTAGAGTTTTTAATACTTGAAGCGATCTACATTTCCTCCACGTCTGCGTCGTGCGAAGGCCCCGCCGCCACCGCTGCTGCGGTAAAGTTTGGAACCGAGCTCGCCTCGGGGGCGGCGCGCGCCTTGCCGTGCCGCGCAACCTTTCTCTGCGCGAGCGCGTCTGTGGCCTTTCGCACCCGCACTTGATTCTCCGTCGGCGGGATGGGAACGCCCTTGTCCGTCAGCGGATAGCAATCTCGAAGCACGCCACCGCTCTTGCGCCACGTGTGCAGGCCGGAGGACGACGAGAAGTTTGAAAAGTCGCCGGCAACCGCACTCGAGAGCTGCCCCTTTTCGTCTTGGACTCTGCCGATGGCCTCGTCCACGCCACCCCGCACCAGAAGGTGGTAAACGTGGACCAGCCGCGTCTGGTTGAGTCGATTGATGCGGCCGACCGCCTGATCCTCCCACGAAGCGGTGTATTGTCGCGCGCCAAAGAAGACGATCGACGAGCAGCCGTAGTTGACAACGGTCCGCGACTTGTCCGGCTGCACGACAATGTCAAGCCCCTGCCCCCCCGCCTGCAGCGACAGGAGCAGAATGCACCGCGGATTGTCGTCGGCGAGAAACTGGTTGATCATGCCGCTCCGGTCCACCGTCGCGCCGTCAAAGTACAAGACGGACTCGGACGGCGCATGTGCCGCCAGGTACGCCTGCAGGACCTTCAGATGAATCGTCATGGCGGCGGTGACGATGACGCGGCCTCCGTCTTCGCGCTCGCGGATGTGGCCGAGAAGTCGTAGAAAGGCCGCGAGCGCACCGCCGTCACACTCGGCAACGGCGGCGACCTTTTCCGGATTCTTGTGCAGCTCCTCGACGGACTGGCGCACCAGCTGTGGCGAGACTGGCAAGTGCTGCATACACCGCACCGCCGCCGAAAGCTTTGTCAACTTCCTCTTCTTCTCGGCGCTCTCGAGTTCGTCGGAAATTCGGAGATTTTTCCCGATCCGGATGCAACTATTGTAGAGTTTCACCTGGGCCAGGGTCACCTGCGGCAGAAAATAGATCGTCTCAAACTTTGGTTCCGGCAAGCCCAGCACCTGGCGTTTGAGGACGTCCTGGTAGTTTATCCGAAACTCTTCCAATGTGTCAAAGTCGACGACGCCACGCTCGCCGCGGGTCCACGCATTCTCGTTGCAAAATCGCTCCGGCATCCCGAGCGCCTTGCATTCACCCGCCAGGTCTGCCATCGACGACTGCACGAGCGTCGCCGACATCCCAATCCGCTTGTCGCACCGCTTTGAGAGCTCGGCGTGCGAAAAGCACCACGAGCTCGCATTGTTCTTAATCGTGTGGATCTCGTCGATGATCAGCCGGTGGAAGTGAAACTGGTACACCGGCGGCAGCTCTGTACCCTCCTTGCGCACCCACGCGCCGCTTTCCGTTTCTGCAAACGCCTGTTCATACTGGTGCGACAGCAGGGTCCTCGTCACAAGCACGATTTTCGCATGTTCAATCTTTTCATGCGTCATGTCGGCACCGGACTGAACTTCCAAAATATCCTTCTCGTCGAGTGTGAGCCAGCGCAGGAGCACCGTCTTCCACTGCGCTCGAAGGGTCTTCGGAACGACGACGGCAATCTTCATCTCGGAAGAGCGCCCCGCCTCCTTCAGGGTGATGAAGCAGCAGGCGATGATGGCGGCGGCGATGATGGTCTTGCCCGCGCCGGTTGCGTAGGAGAGTAGAAAGACCGTGGTCTCGTCGCGCTCGATGAGCTGCAGTGCCCGCAGCTGGTGCGTGAAAAAGAGGAGCTCGGTGCCGTCGCACGTGTGAGACCGAAGGATTCCGCGGCGCAGCTTTAATGTCACGTGGTCTGCTTCCGTGAGCTTTTCTGTGCTCGTCAGGGGCTTTCGAAAGGAGGGCTCCTCGGGCGGGGCGTGTCGCACTGGCTCGGGCGACAGCGGCGCCGAAAAACGGCTGCCACGGAGGCCCGACATTGCGAGCTGGCGCTTCAGCTGCAGCGCGCGATCGCGTGCGGGAAGCCGCACCACGCCGGACATGGAGCCGTCGTGTGTGTGTTTCCCTCCTTCTCTCTCGGTGCTGGCACAACTCAGTCTAGATTTTAAATGGCTCTTAACCCTTCTGCTGTCATCCCTCTCTCCCCCGCTCGCTCTCTCTCCCCCGCAATCACCACAGCTGGCTCGTGTCAAAGTCCTTCACCATGCCTTCAAACTCTTTCAATGGAATGGTCTTGCCGTAGTTCTCAGAGGGCAGGGAAAGGAAGACTTGGATTGCCTTCTTGCCGATGATCATCGTGTAGTGCTTCTTCGGATGGTCCGGGTCAAAGTGAGTTGTCGGCACCAGGAGGCTGACACCTCCGCGGCAGCGCTTCTTCTTGCCGTCTTCTTTGAGTTCGTCCTGTCCGGCGGGTTCGTTGCGATGGAAAGTGAGTTCGCGCGGGTCCTCCGAGCCGTCGGGCCACGTGTGACGCACGCCGCGCACCACCGGCGCTTCCATCCTCTGATGCCCCGTGTTGCGGAAGTTTTGCACAACCGGCTTGAACACCTCGCGCAGGCGGTCGCCCACGTCCTTTGACAGAAAGGGAATCGCCCGCGGCCCGAAGCGTTTGAACATTTGCCCGTGGTGGCCGGGCTGTGGCTCTTTCCAAGAGCCTCGCCAGCTGTCGCGCCCGATGTCGTTGCGCCGCTTGGCGTTCACAACGTTTCTTGCTTCCGTCTCCTCGTCTTCGGTCTCCTCGCCGTCGCCGGCGGTGCCGTCGCCGGCGTCGGTGTCGTCCGCGGCCGCGACCACCGTCTCCTTCTCCGCCTCGACCTCCATGTCGGTCGAAGGCACGTCAGGAACAATGGAGGCAGCGTCGTCGGCACCGTCCTCCATCGCGTCCTCCATCGCGTCCTCCTTGTCGGCCGGAGGGCTCAACGTCTGCGTCGCGGTCGTGGTTGCAGCCTCGGCGGGGCCGTGGCCGTGCTCTGCCGCCACCTCCTCCGCCATCTCGAGGTCGCGCCGCAAATCCTCGCACTGGGCGCCCCCCGGAAGGCCCATGCGCGCGCAGCTCCTTGCCCTCTCATACGCCTGTCGCCGCAAACTCACCTCGATGTGGAGAAGGTCCTTTTTCATCCATTGCGGCGATTGAAACACGGACGGCATCGAAATCAGGTCCGCCACCTCTTTGACGCAGCGCTTCTCCTCTGGCTCCTCCGCCTCCTCTGGCTCCTCCGCCTCCTCGGGCTCCTCGGGCTCCTCGGGCTCCTCGGGCTCCTCTGCCTCCTCCTCCGCCTCCTCCGCCTCCTCGCCCTCGTCCCCGTACTGCGTCCCCTCGTCGTCGTCCTCCTCGTCCTCCGACGACTCCGCGCACGAAGTGTCGCCCCCCATCGCGTCGCACACAAAGCGACGAAGCGCCTGCAGTGGAAAGGAGGCCTCGAAGCGCTCCCCAAAGTTTCCAAAGGGCCCTTCCACTGTGATTCCCTCGCGTAGCAAAACCCCCACTGGGAAGTGGACGGGATTGTTGCTTGCAGCCTCCACGGCGCTGTCGATCTTCTTCGTAGGGGATGTGTCGGCGCTCAGAATAGCGGTCGCAATGTCGGCGAGGTTGCCAAAATGCAGCACCGTGCACGACGCGGTCGACTTTTCGATCGCAAGGGAGAGGCGCTTCTCGTCCTCCTTCTCCTCGAGCAACATCCAGGCGCTCCCCTGCGACCACTGGCGGTCTTTGTAGAGATTGACCTTGGTTGCCTGCACTCCGGGCATCTCCACAATCATCCTCTTGCTGTGCTCGAAAATCTTGTACAGTTTCGAAAAGCGGTGCAGCTCCGATCGTTTCGGAATCGAAATCATTTCCATTGTCATTTTGTCGAGATGGCAGCGTCGAGTTTTTCTCAGAAGGGTTGTCAATGCGCAGTCTCCGCTGGGGTGTGTATGGCTCGGACTAAAACGAAGAAATGTGAGTGGGGAATCGTAACAACTTTTTCGGTCCCCTTTAGACTGAGTTGTCCCGCCGACACCCCCGAGAATATCCAAATCACAAACCCTCTTTTCGAAGACAACAAATGACCGCAAAGGAAGAGCGCCCCCAGTTCCGACTGACTTGCGCTCGATGCAGCGAGGGCACGCTCTTCCACCGCGACAAGATCGGAGTCACGACGGTGCGCTGCTCGCGGCCGTTGTGCGGGCTCGCCCACACGGTCACGCTGACAGCCGAGCTCTTCCACAAGCTCTACGGCACTGCCGCGCTCCCGCGCTCGATCTTCGATCCCCCGGCGACGCCGCCCGCGGAGACGACGCCGCCGGTGGAGCCGCCGACTCAGGAGTCAGAGGAGGAAGAGGTCTTTGCGTCGCCGCCGCCGGCGCCCACGTACGCCTCCGGGCGCCCCTCGCGCGCCGCCGGCATTGCCGCGGCCCCCCTGGTGAAACAGACTGCCGCCGAGGAGGACGCGGCGGCGACGGTGGAGGCGGCAAAGGAGGCCTACCGTCGCAGCCAGGCTCTGCTTGAAAAACAACGGGAGGCGGGCGCGGCGGCACCGAAGTTTTTGCCTGGGACAGGGTTGATGCAGCTGGAGGTGACACTGCCCACCGGCGCCGCGGTGGGCGACAAGATCCAGGTTGCCACTGACTTGGGAACGTTCAATTTTGTTGTGCCGAACGGCGGCGCTGCAGGCAGGGTTACAATCACGCTGCCCAAGCCGTACAGGACGAGAAAGGCAGTACGAATTTCTCGCATCGAAAGACTGGACCCCCCGGCGTTTGACGTGGGGGCGGCGAATGCGGCCTGCCCCATCACACTCCGCCTCGATGGCACGGCAGCGGACTGGCTCGAGACGTTTCGCATGGCAAACAAGATCTTCGACGCGACAGAAGTGGAAGCGGAGGAACTCAATTTCAAGTACCACGCCGCCAAGATCAAGACACTCGTGCTGGACTGCACACGCGAGTACTGGCCGATTGCCGTCGACGATCCGATGTTGAAGTCTGCCAACGTCGAGCAGGAGGCGAGGCTGCGGATGCCCCATCTACAGGGAGACGACATGTACGACAACTACATCGTCGCGGTTTGCGACGCGACAAAGCACCCGGAGGATTCTGATCTCGTCACGCCGCTCTTCGGGATGGTGTTGCAGACAGACGGCTCCCATGTCCGAATCCGCGAATTCGTCTTCCTGCACCCTTCCCGCCAGCAAGAATTGCGACAGAGTACCCGGGCCGACGAGGCGCGAGCCGCCTACCGCGCGGCGCACAGGTCGGCGCCAGAGCCCCCGCCGGCGCCAGAGCCCGCGGCGGCGCCAGAGCCCCCGCCGGCGCCAGAGCCCCCGCCGGCGCCAGAGCCCGCGGCGGCGCCAGAGCCCGCGGCGGCGCCAGAGCCCGCGCCGGAACCCGCGCTGAACCACTCCCAAACACTGAAACTGCAATCTGCGGTGATGCATTGGACATCCTTCCTCGCGCACTACAAAGAGGTCTCAAAAAACAAGACGTGGGAGCTGCCACCAGGTGGGTTTATGCAAGGCCTCTACCAATCTTGCCCGCCGAATATGCGCAAAGCAATCCAAGAACGCGAGCCAAAATTTCGCAGCAAGTCGACGACGCCCGAGCAAAAACGCGTCTTCCTCGACGGGCTCAAGAGATGTGCCCATCATGCCATCGCGGCATGCAGACAGAGACTTGAATCGTCGAGGGCGGCGGCGGCGGCTCGGGCGGCGGCGCCTGCGAAGGCGCCGGCGTCGCCGCCGCCCGAG
>MDSV01136765.1_pt1 | contig 10305 bp, 11 predicted proteins | sample 810851 | NCBI WGS metagenome assembly MDSV01 (sample SAMN05326640, study PRJNA326480) | marine metagenome | isolation source: seawater | place: Atlantic Ocean: North East | collected 2012
CCTGATTACACATTTGGTGAAATAGGCGCAGAGTTGGGCAGCCGTTGGAAACAAATGACGATCGAAGAAAAATCTAAATATGAATGATTTGTCTCGTGCAAAATTGCGTGATTTTTTTTGTAAGATAGTGGTAAGGAACTATGCCCATTTTCTGCTTTCCGAGCGAATTTGTTTATTGGGAATCATCTGATAAACATGGTGAATTAAAATCGGAACTTTTGCCAAAAATAATGGCATTGAAAGACACAAATGAAGGCAACCCTTGGAGAGCCTCTATTGTGAATTCCAGCTTTGATTACGATGTTGATGCGCACAATGAAAAAAATGATATATTGAATGATCTGTTCGTGATGGAGCATGTGGTCAAACGTCCAATCAATAATTTATTTGCGCACCTGTCCAAGGCATTTCCTTTTAAAATTGAAGACTTGTTCGTCAAAAATTGGTGGTGGAACTATTATGACCGCGGGCATTTTCAAGAGCAGCATCATCACAATGGTGAACCTCTAATGAAAGAGGGAAAGTTATTTCACCCGGTTTTGTCTGTCATATATATTTTGCATGATGAGAATATATCAAGTAATGTTTTATTCACAAAGACAGCTCCGATTCCACTGCATGGTACCTCGCGTGATTTGACATTCGACACTGGGGATTTGAATGATGTGAAAGAAGGATCGGTGCTGGTATTTCCATCAGGTTTGAGACATTGTGTGCGACCATGTTCTGTGCCTGGTAGGATCACATTATCATTCAATGTGTATGCAAATTTAAGTGAGAAAATGGAGTGGCCAATTCGACAAGGATTTTGATTTAAAAAAAGTTGGTAATATTTCAAATAACATTAGCTAATTTATGTGAATCATCTAAATTATCTTCGGGGATCGGTTGAACACGATTGCAGCAGAAGCAGTTGAACCGCTTGAATATAAAGTACGTTACACTGAGCAGTGCAATGATGCCGACGACAGCTGCAATAAGTGTGGAAATCTCAAATTTAGCATGTTTTTTCTCATCGCGCTGTGTGACCAGTTCTTGAAGCGGAGTTTTCTCAGCTGGAGCCGGAGTTTTCTCAGCTGGAGCCGGAGGTTTCTCAGATGGAGCCGAAGGTTTCTCTGCCGGAGCCGGAGGTTTCTCTGCTGGAACTGGAGTTAAAGGTTGTATGCTTGCCAATGGAATCGTCGGCGCTGGTGGTGGAAAGTGCGACGGAATAGCCGGTTCACCATGAGCTGCATAGATAGTGGTAGCATTTGATATTTCATCGCCAACCTCAAAGTAAGCTTTTGCCCCCCAACCGAATCCTCCATCTCCATCGAAAATCTTCTGGTCGTCCAAATATAGAGCATAGGATCCCTCGCCATTTTCACAGCAGATGCCATTACCGGAACGATCGGAGATGCGGAACTTATGTAAGCCCGTTTCACATAGCATGACTGATTTACTGGTGAAATTGCCCGCTGACCCAGGTACATGACCACTTGGACCTTCAATCCACCATAAAATATCGTCAGGAAAGTTATCTGCAACTATTTCGACATACAGTTCTCGGCAATGCGGGCCAATTTCTGGATACGGTGGAAATGGCGGGGGCGGGGGAGGATTTCTTGTGTCATTTTCGTCTTCGAAATGCACATAGAGCAATTTATTGGGGGTGTGACTTTCCAGGATAAAATTATCATTATCGTAGATTTTGTCCACTTCGAATCCATCGATTATTGCGTTTGTAGCTGAAGAAATGATCGCATTCGTCACTTCGGCAACGGTAGCGCCCGGATTCGCACCGATATATGCTGCTGCTGCACCTGTCACATGTGGAGCTGCCTGTGAAGTCCCACTTGAAATTTGAGTGGCATTTGTAGTGTTGCCTATGCTTGCCGATATGATATCAGAGCCAGGGGCAAATATATCGATGCATGATCCATAGTTAGTGAAGAATGATATTCCATCTAGTGATTCAAACGGCCGATCTGTGCTACCGACCGTTATAACATCTCGACTATTTGCAGGGCTGTAACTACATGCATCGCTCATGTCATTGCCTGCAGCTGCGACTACGGTTATTCCAACTGATATCAATTCACTGATTACTTCATCAAGCGACTGAATCCTCTGACCTGGTCCAACGTATGCCCCTAAGGACAGATTTATAACTGCGCCTTCTCCCGGAAACGTCGAAGTGTGATTATCTAGAATCCATTCTAGTCCAGCAATAACGCTGTCGAGAGTACTTTCGCCGTTACAGTTCAACACTCGGACCCCGTGGAGTATTGCACCAGGGGCGACACCAAAATCAAGACCTAGAGCTATTCCTGCAACATGAGTTCCATGACCTTCACAGTCCTCAGGATCGTCGTCATTGTCAATCATATCAGAACCAAACGATATCCTTCCTGCGAACTGTTCGTGCGCAGCGAAGATTCCGGTGTCAACTACATATACATGCACTCCAAATCCGTCAAAGCCTTCTTGTGGCTTATAAGTTCCATCGAGTGGCAAGTTTCTTTGACCGATTCTGTCAAGATTCCAAGGTGTCCTGTCCTGTGTAGAGAAGCTTGTCATGATCACGTCGCGCTCGATGAACTCGATATCATCGGATAATGCATTGCGTAATTTGCTCATCTCGTTCTTGTCGTCCGAGCGCATGACGATCATACGATTGCCCCGCAAATGCCTTTCGCAGTGACCTTTAAATCTTTGATATCCAAGTTCTCCAAGTGCCTCCGCACACATTAGGCCAATCTTGTCGCTAGCATCTTCTTGATTCTTAAGTTTGATAATCCATTTGTTATCGACTGCCACGGTATCATGAATCGGTGGCGGTAATTCTTTAGCCCGCGTTCCAATCCAAGAACCCATGAACATGATCCAGGTGAAAATGATTCGACAAGTAAACATGGTCTTGATGTATTTATTGCTTGGAAATGAGTTCGTCAGATCCATCAATTTTGCCATGTTTTGCATGAAAATTGATGGATCCTATGGAAGCATTTATACAAGAAACCATTTATTGAAGTCTATAAATCACAATGGCTAGAACCAAACAAACTGCCCGCAAATCTACCGGTGGCAAAGCTCCTAGGAAACAACTCGCCACGAAAGCAGCCCGCAAGACCAACCCGCAGACTGGGGGCGTAAAGAAACCGCACCGTTATAAGCCTGGAACAGTTGCCCTTCGAGAAATAAGAAAGTATCAGAAGAGCACGGAGCTTCTTTGCCGGAAGTTACCATTTCAAAGGCTCGTCAGAGAAATAATGCAGGATTATAGTGCCACAATTACTCGCTTTTCCCACGAAGCAATTCTGGGTCTTCAAGAAGCCAGTGAGGCATACCTCGTAGGGTTATTTGAGGATACAAACCTCTGCGCGATCCACACTAAGCGAGTCACGATCATGCCCAAGGATATACAGCTTGCAAGACGTGTAAGATCTGAACACACGCTGAGTAATTGAAATTGAATGCATGTATAAAAAGAATGCTTGTAAATATTTTGTTCATAGAAAAATTCATGTTTTAAAAAAGATCATTTATTTTTTGTCGTTTGATTCCTTTGACTTGGAATCCTCGTTATTTTTCATCATTAAACCGTACACCTCGTTATTTTCAAGAAGGAATATGAGCTTCCTTCTGAGATTATCTAACTCGACTTTCATGCGATTATCAGATTTGACGCTGACTTCTTCTATGTCCTCAATTTTTTTAAGAAGCTTTTGTATGTTTGTGACGTTGATGTCGTTGTTCTGTGAAACGACGTTAGATATTTTAGAATTTAAGCTGTTCAGCTTAAGCGTTGTTTTGACAATGGTATCATCATACTTCTTTTCTAAGGCCTTGATTTTTCGAATATTGAGCAGTATCAAATAAAATATTATTACGACGCACGCAGTGAGGGCGATGTCTACAATCATTTTGAATTTAATTATGTTTAGATATTTTTATCGTCATTTCTCATGTCTCACAATACTCATTTTCATCGTTATCGTTATCATCATCGTCGATCAGCTCAATGTAGTTGATATGATCCGTTATTATGTGTATGAAATCTGTGCTTTTGAATTCGAGATCTAGGAAAGGCACGTATCCGGATTTTTCTCGTAAGGAGTCTACAAGGTTTAAGAGGAATTCGTAGTTGTATGATAGATACACTTCTTCGTAGGTGAGCATATTGACTTAAAGACTTGTGTATATAGTAATGTACTGAGTGAAAAGTTACAATCACTCAAGATTAATTATGCCTCGTCGTGTGCCGTTCGAAATATGGCTCGAAGAGAATAAGGATCAATTGGATTCCCTTATTAAAGAAATCTTTAAATCGATTAATAAGACATCCATCCCAAATATGTTTAACCTCGGACACGAGTATACCGATGGATTGCATGATTCTATGCTTCGTTTCATATATCAGCACTCCAGCTCATCACTGCGAAAAAGCTAGGATGAATACTACGAACAATAACAAGAAGATGCAGAGGAGGAGAATACTAGTAAAGAAGCACAGGTATGGGAATAATTCATTGTAGATCATCGAGAGGATAGGTTTTACGAGAAATTGTTTCGTGGCTCGTGAGAACTCTTCGCAATCTAATTCGCCGAGAAGATCTCTGAGAAATTCGTAGTTTTCGCATTCCTTAGCTGCCATCCATTGATGTAATGAAATATTAAATTTTTGTGTTTTGTTTTCACATCGCCTCTGGAAAAATTTTATTTAAAGGATATATTATATAGTTAAAATTAAGTAGAAGATGCCCGGAGGTATTCTCCAGTTGGTGGCTTATGGTGCCCAAAATCTCTTTCTGAATGGTAATCCCTCTTTAAGTTTCTTTAAGAAGGTTTTCAAAACGCATACAAATTTTGCCACTGAATCGATGCGATTGAACTTTAACAGAACAACAATGAGTGTCTCGGATACTACGACACTCATATGTAAAATTGATAGAAATGCGGATATGTTACAGAATATGTATTTTGCATTTTCTATTCCTCATATTGGGAAAAAGGATGGAGAGAAATTTAAGTTTGTTCAAAATTTAGGTGAAGCGATTATTGATAATTATTACATAACAATTGGTGGGAATATCATAGACCGCCAGTATGGTGAATGGTTGCATATTTGGAACGAATTGTCATTAAGTTCCAATAAAACATATGGATATTCAAAGCTAATTGGTAATGTTGCGGACATGTATGCGCCTGACGACTATAGTAGAAAATTCACCGAAGGAGAAATCCAAATTTTTGGTCGGAAAATATATGTACCACTTTTGTTCTATTTTAATAAAATACCCGGATTGGCAATTCCGTTGGTGAGTTTGCAGTACCATCAAATCGAGTGCGTAGTGACCCTTAGACCTCTTGTAGACATATTCACCGTTGGCAACTCGAGGACAAATACACAAGAGGCCACTACGCGAAAGCCAACACGAGCCGATTGCGAGAATTACTTTAATGTTCAGAATAATGCTGTACACATCGACCCATATATCGAAGCTAACTATATTTTTCTCGATTCAAAAGAGCGAACTTACTTTGCAAAAAACGATCAGAACTACCTAATTGAACAGGTCAATAAATTTAGCTTTGATAACTTAAAAACGAATAACGTCCTCACCCTCGACATTCACAATCCTGTTAAGGAGCTAATCTGGGTGTTATCTCGAAGCGATAAAGCGCTATACAACAGGTGGTTTGATTTTGTCGATTGGGATAACATAAAAACTAATGGTGATGACAGACCGACCATGAGCGACGTTCGTGATTTGACCGATAACTCTGCCAGTGGTGAAATCCTATCGAGCGCGCGATTCATGTTCAACGGTCAAGATAGAATGGAGACGAAAGATAATTTCTACTTTAATATCATACAACCGTATCAACATCACACATTCATTCCAAAATCCGGAATCTATGCCTACAGCTTCAGTCTAAACCCTGAGGCTTTTCAGCCCTCAGGTGCCTGTAACTTTTCAAAAATAAACAAATTTCAAATGTATCTCGAATGCATAGCGCCGCGAGACAGCACGTATACGTACGAACTGAGTGTTTATTCAGTGAATTATAATTTCCTTGAAGTGCGCTCAGGGCTCGGAGGGACAAAATTCGCTTGATGTATATCGTATATTCACCTTCGAACATTTAAATTTGATTTGAAAATTGATGGATATCTTGTCAATCAGCAAACAAACAACAATGATCAAAAACGTGAACTTTTCAAAGGCCTTAAAAGTTTTGGAGAAAGAATGGAAAACGCAGCGAATGATGACAAGCGAGCTGCGACGCGCATTCTTTACATCGCTCGTCAAAGATATTGTACTTGAATCACAGCGCATTGAGAAATTATCTCTTCTGATAATACCTCTACCCTATTCAGAAATGCCGGAGAAATACAGAACTTCTGTATACGATATGTGCAAAGATTTGAAGCATGATTTGAACAATGAGACAGCCTACCTTAAAGATGACGCGTCATATTATGAATATGTTATTAAACCGCTCACGGAGGAACTCGTATCGACGTACATCAAAATTTGCATATCGAAAGGGTATACATGTCCTGATGAAATGATTGAGGATATTAATAGATACGACGTGCGTTCTAATATCACGTTTATAGATAGCGATAGAGTTCACTTTGAAATCATGAAATAACTGAAAAATGATCAATAAAGCATTATTTCTTTTCGACAGCTAGCCGTCCATTAGCGTCAACATTTTTTTGTTTGATGATTGGCATTTGAATATCTGTTCTGGATCCATTCTGATGAATTATGGGGTTTGGTACAGTGTAAATATTCAGTATGTCCTCGCTCAGTTCCGAAAGATAAGAGTCGATTTGTTGGGTAATGGGAAACAGGCTGTTTGTTTTTAAAATTTTAATGATACCGCTGTATGAAATAGCATAGCAATGAAGAAGTATGAATCTATTTACTTTCCTATATCCCTTCATATTTTCACAGTCCTTACAATGGTATCCAAACAAGATGATGTCCCAGTCTTCAGGGATGTGTTTCATCGATTTCTCCATCTTCGCATAAATATTCGAGGGTACGTTGACGTCATCTTCAAATATCAGACCGTGACGATGATTGTTATCAACGACATCCCTCCATACTTTGACGTGTGACAAATAACACCCGATCGCACCCCTGGTAAGTTGATAGTGCTTTGATCTGAAACCAGTTGTTTCTATTTGCTTTAGTTCACCTCTGGCGACCTCCGAGAGTGGAACTTTTTTTATATCAAGTTCTCCCCCGTCGACGGCACTGATCTTGGTCAGTTGCATTTTACTGGCATCCGATTTTTCGAATGTTTTCATGAATCTTTCAAGTCTATCTGGTCGTCTATCTAGATTGATAAGATAGGTCTTTTCAAATATTGGATCGTCATGTTTTGAGTTTAAAAAGATTTGTAATACGCAAATAGACAATGTAAACGTCAAGAAAATTACTAATGCTTGCGAAAGTTTATCCATTGATTAATATAGATATTTTATTAAGCGGTATGTTATTTTCAATTGATGTCCAGATAACTATCGAAAGGATCCGAGGAAGTTTCATCTTTATTCAGCATGTCCCTTTTCATGTTCACTAGATTGATAGCATAAGTTCTCATGGCGTGATATGTGAGCGGATTCCTGAATTGTTTACTGCTTTGGAGGTAAATTGGGTCCTTCACATGGTCGTAGTATACGAATGGATATTTGGCGATTACATCCTTTTCGTTGACATAGTTATAAATATCAAGATTCTCATTTTCACTTATAATTTCTTTGAAATCAATAGTCGTCAGCTTTGGACTTCCGAACAATACAACTTCAGCATTTAAATTTAATTCATTTGCAATTAGCACCGCCGAAATAGCCCCAATGGAATGCCCTGTGAGTACCATCCTTCTACGCATATCCAGGTTCAGTGATAACATCATTTCCTTACATTCTTGTGTATATCTAAAATATCCATCGTGTATGTTTTCATTATTCTCCCATAAATGTAAAGAGTATCCCAATTGTTTGATATTACTTGTTCCGCGAAAAACTACAACATCTGTACCCTTGTGATTGTGGTGGTAAACATTCTGATTAGCCTTATGTAAATATGCTTTTCTATTCAGATGCGCACACAACACATGAAGCTTGTAGTTTGTCATAGACGATGGTGGCGGTGGCGTCGACATTACGTAATTGTGAGAAATTTTGTTCAGAACGATTACGCGATCAAAAATAAAATGTCAGTGTTAAACAAATGGAGAAAATTTTGAAGGCTTACGGGGCTCAACGAACGAACTTGACGTCTACCGTCCAAAAGCTTGACTTACTTGTAGAGAAATTCAAGAATAGCGGGATTGACCAATTGAACATAAGTAATCTAACTGCGCAACTTATGGTCGAAGTACAAAAAATGAAATTAACTGGTTTCGATAAGAAGGAACTCGTGCTCAGTCTGATGGGTGAGATTGTGGGCCAAGTTGGGTCTGTCAGAGAAATCGTCGAGGAAGAGATTACTAGGTTGCAGACAATGGTGCCAGCGATGATTGACAACTTCTCAGTATTACTGAAACAGAAAAAGCAGATGGTTGCAAAGTGTTGTCTGAGTTTATGAAATTGATCATTTCTTTGCAGAAATCTTTGTCAACTTTTTGTTGATAAGTTGTACTTCCGCTAATAGCTTATTATACAGCTCAACATAATAGAAACTCACAAGTACTGACATTATGATCACAACGTAATACACCGCCTTTAATGTAAACAAAAACATTTAATTCTAATGAATATAATATTTTTTTTAACTTTAAATTCAGGAATTTGAAAATTTGTTCACTTAATTTAAGTACCAATGTATTATGGTTGGGTGTTGGATAAACCCATTTATGAATTGACTGAATCTATCAATAAATTTTTAGAGGACAAATTCGCAGTAGCAAAAGTCAATGGATTAGACATACGAAGAATCGTCGAAATGCCAGAATTTAAAGATTCAATACACAAAATAAATAATGTTTCTCAAAAAGCACTACGAATTTATTCATGGGCATTCAAATGCCACTATGACCATATACGATTTTACTCGTACATACTTTTGGAATCGATCAAGTCTATAGACTTATACGAGCAGCCTGACTTATTTAAATACATTTGCGCACACATTCATGCTAATACAACAATTGGGCCAAATATTGACGTTCAGATGTGCTTGCGGGAACATTTCACCGAGCTTGAATTTGAAAGGCTTCGAGAAAAGCGCGACGAATTGCTTAATGCAACTGATAAGTATGCATTGGTCGATTATCCATTTAAGGATGATGGGGAAAAATCAAAATGGTTCGAATACCGTCAGATTTTGCGGGATCTCCCAGGTTCTATACAAAATCCTTTCGCGGCCGTCTTCCCCTCATTACCCGGTGACTCTCTCAACTAATGTTTTCATCTGATGAGTCCAAATAGATTCTCTGCATTTACTTTTTACCCAGTTTCTGATATTATTTCCCAGGGCTTTCCGATTTTCCCATGCGAACTTCAATTTATCATGCATGTATTCGACATCATACATCCGATCTATTTCTATTTTAACAAAGCAATCATCTGGCACCTCAAAGAACAATCCAACCGGTGTCGAGACAATCGCCAGACCGGACAATGCCGCGTCGAGAGAGGCGTAAGAGTTACCTTCTGAATTAGATATCTGTAAAAACATATCTGCTTTCAAGTATTCAGCTTGCTTTGCATCATTAAATTCTTTTACCGTGTTGAAAGAGCTTCCCCGAATATTCATTTGTCTGAATAGAAATGTATTTGATAAGTTTGACTTAATTAGCCTTGATACGTCGCCTTTCTTCCCTCCAAAGTTTCCAAAAACAACAAATTTCTTATTTCCGACATCGTAATCGTAGTGCTTTGCGACAGTCTCGTTAAAACTTGAATAATGTAACACTTTTGTTCTTTCAAATTTTAAATATTCGTCACCGTAATATTTTGTGAATTTCTCCGTGACGTAGTCAGCTATTGAGATTATGTGTGTGGTTTTTGGATCGCGAAATTTCAACATCAAATCCTGACCCACCGTACACATATTTTTCCAATACTCGTCCCAAGAAGGATTGGCATCGGCTGTCGTTCTAGCGCACCCATGATGCACCAGGAAAACAAAATATTCGTTCGGAATGTCGCAGGCGAGATGATTATCGGTAAACACTATCGGTGGCTTGGAGCAACTCTTCAAAAATGCTAGCATTTTGTCTTTGTGCTCGGGCCCTTTGAAAAATCTCCTCCTTGGAAAGCATTTCTTCAATTGATAATCATAGGTAGCTACCCCGCCG
>MDSV01197759.1_pt1 | contig 10305 bp, 10 predicted proteins | sample 810851 | NCBI WGS metagenome assembly MDSV01 (sample SAMN05326640, study PRJNA326480) | marine metagenome | isolation source: seawater | place: Atlantic Ocean: North East | collected 2012
TATAATTACCAATAAAAATTCTTAAACCTTTTTTTACTGCAAAAGTTGATAATAAAAGTTGCGATAAAAATTCTCTATTTTTATGTTCTACTATTATATAGAGATTTTTTTTTTGCATTATTAATAAACTGACCAACCACCATCAACAACTATATTTTGTCCTGTGATATATTCAGATGAAAGCAAGTAATCTATTGCTGGAATTATATCCTCTAAATTTAACATTCGTTTTTTCAATGTATATTTAGAATAACTTCTTTTAAATTTTTTTTTCATATATTCATCAGACAGCCCACCTAATGAAATTGTATTAATTGAAAATTTTTTATCCAAGTATGAAGAAAACCATTTGGTTAATTGATTGACTCCAGCTTTAGAAACAGAATATGCTAATTGATTCTTAATATCCGTATTTTTATAAATATCAAATCTTGGAGCAGTAAAACTATAAATTGAACTTATGTTAATAATCTTTGGACTTTTTGATTTTTTTAATAAACTAAGCAAAGTTCTAATAATCAAAAAAATACTTGTAAGATTTGTATCAAGACATTTTTGCCAAGATTGAACTGATTGAAACTGAAAACCTTTTTTCCAACCTTTATCTTTATTGGTTCCAACCATTGCAGCACAATTTATTAATATATCAATAGTTTTATAATTTTTTAAAATTTCTTTTTTAAATTTTTCGTAATTTTTAAAATTTAATAAATCAAATTTGATAAATTTATTAAAAAATTTAAATTTTGGTTTATTATTATCAACAATTATAATTTCAAATTCATTTTTTTTTGCTAAATATTTTGTGATGTAACTTCCTATTTTTCCAGAACCTCCTATGACAAGTATTTTTTTTTTCATTTTTTTAAAAGAAACTTAGCAACATCTAAATCTAATTCATCATCAATATCAATTGCATTTTTTTTATCTACTAAATAAGCATATTTTTTTCCTGTCAATAATGGATTCTTTTTACATCTATTTATATAGTTCCGATTTGCATAGTAAAAACATGTGCTTAAATTATGAACGTTTTTGACCTGCTGCCTTCTAAATAACTTTTTTTTAGCCCCACCTTCTAATTTAAAAGTTCCATCTTTAAGAACTTTTACAATATTAAATCCGGGCAAATGATTCGTATTAGTAGTTGAGACTAGCATGTCATATTTTTTGTGGTTTTTGATGAAAAAATTTAAGCTTTTTTTGATATCTTCATCTTTTCGTAATGGAGATGTAGTTGGTAAACTTACAAAAATATCTATTTTTTTCTTATATAATTTTTCACATGTCTTTATTGCATGCTTCCATGACAAGTATTCAGGACTAGTGTCTGTTGCTAGTTTTTTTGGTCTAATAAATGGGATTATAGCACCATATTTTGCAGCAATTTTTGCTATCTTTCTTGAATCGGTTGATACAAATATTTTATCAATTAATTTTATTCTTTTTGCTTGAAGAATTGTATTGGCTATCAACGGTTTATTATTAAAATTTACTATATTTTTATTTTTAACTGATTTTGATCCACCTCTAGCAAAAATAAAGCAAAAAACATTCATCAAATTTAAATATTATAAATCTTATCATTAATTTGATTTTGATTTTTACTAGTCATATACCATTCTATAGTTTTTTTAATACTTTCCTCAAAATATCTTTTGTTCATTTTAGTTTTCCAATTGAGAAGTTTCTTTGCTTTCTTACCATCTGCAATTAATCTAAAAATTTCACTTTTTTCAGGTCTAACTCTTTTTTTTTCTGTTTTGATAACTAATTTTTTTTTCAAATTTTTACCAATAATCTTCACAAGATTTTCTACCGATATCTCAAGCTCGCTACCAATATTTATAATTTCACCTATACCCTTTCTTGATTTAATAGCAGCTATATAACCATCAATTGTGGTATCAATATAATTAAAATTTCTTTTTGCTTTAAGTAAACCTAATTTTATAGTGTCTCTTTTCAAAGCTTGCGAAATGATCGTTGGAATGATTGCTCTTGCAGATTGCCTAGGTCCAAATGTGTTAAAGGGACGAATGATTGTGACTGGTAAGTTGTATGATTTAAAATAAGATAACGCTAATTGGTCTCCAGCTATTTTAGTTGCTGCATAAGGTGATTGAGATAATGGTATCTCCTCTTCAGAAATTGGAAATTTTTTTGCATTCCCATAAATTTCACTAGTTGATGTATGAATTAATCTTTTATTATTAATTCTACAAGATTCTAATATATTAAAAGTTCCATTTATATTTGTAGTAACATATGAATTTGGATTCACATAGGAATATGGAATAGAAATTAAAGCTGCTAGATTTATCACCAGGTCATTTTTTTTTACAATATCGTTAACAAAAGTCATATCACGTATATCTCCAAAAATTATTTTAACCTTTTTTAAGATATTTTTTTTTATATTCATCATAGATCCAATAGAACTATTAGTATTATATAAACAAAGAGCTGTTACTTTATATTTATTTTTTACTAAACGCTCTACTAGATGTGAGCCAATAAAACCATCTGCTCCTGTTACGAATATTTTCATTATTTTTTACCTATTATAATTTATCACGAAATTTTAAATATCTAAATTTATTATCTATTTTGTTATTTTAAATTTTTTTTTAATCCATAATCAAGCCATTTTTCGTGAATTGGAAAAACATTAGTTTTCATATTCTTTTTTAATGCAAGATTAATCAAATCAGTCATATCTAAATATTCTGAGTCTTTTATAAATTTTTTAATTTTTGGGTCAATAATATAAATTCCAGCATTGATTAGTAAATTTTTTTCTAGTTTCTCGATCACTTTTTTTACAACATTTCCATTTGCCACTATTCTTCCATAATTGTCTTTTTCATAAGTGATCTTAGCAGCTATTGTGATGTGAGATCTATTTTCTCTGTGATATTTGATCATTTCTTTAAAATTAATTTTAGACAAAATATCAGCGTTTGTGACAAATATTGGATTATTAAATTTTTTAATTAAACTAATAGAACCAGCTGTTCCTAATGGTTTTTTTTCTTCAAGATATTTTATTCTAACACCCCAATTAGATCCGTCTCCTAGATAATTTTTAATCTTATGTCCAAGATAATTAATAGAAACATAAAAGTTTGTTATGCCTTCATTTTTTGCTGCAATAATTATATGTTCAATGATAGGTTTTTTATTTACTAAAAGAAGTGGCTTTGGAACTTTATTTGTAAGCGGTCTTAGCCTTAAACCTTTTCCTCCTGCCATAATTAGCATGTAATTATTTATTAGTTCAATTTTATGCTTCTTTTGAGAGTCGTATATTTCTAAAATTTTTTTATTTTTATTAATTAGTGGAAGAAAAGTAATATTTTTTTTTTTTAATACATCATCAATTTGTTTAAAAGACAAAGCTTTTTTAGCTACAATTGGTTTTTTATTATATATTTTTTTTATTTCATCATTCAGTTTGTAATTTTTTAATAAGCCCCTCCTTATATCTCCATCAGTAATTGTTCCTAGTAGGTTATTCTGGCTTCCAAGCACTAAACAAAATTTATTATCAAGTCTATCTAATTTCTTTACTGCATTTTTAATTTTATCTTTGGTAAAGATAAGATGTTTTGTAAAATTTTTATAACCCATATTAATAATTCTTATTCAATTTATTCATTAGTTTTTTAATTATATTGGCATTCCATATTGGTAAATTAAAATTTTTTTTTAACAGTTCCTTTCTAGCTTTTAGCAATCCATCACCTACAAAATTCAATAAATTTGCAGTAGCTATTGCATCAATACTATTATTTTTCAAACCATTAGCTATATGCTCTGAGTTTCCTAATCCACCAGACATTATAATTGATTTGTTGTTATTTTTAGGTAAAAAATCTAAAATTGAAAAGTCAAGCCCCATACCTGTTCCATCTTTGTCAATAGAGTTTAAATAAATTTCACCGACAGGCAATTTACTAACTTTATGCAAGTGCTTTTTTATATCACCTTCGATTTCATGAGTACCATTTTTTATAAGTATTTTTTTTTTGCTTTTAAGATTTGTATAATCAACTCCAGCTATTATTGACTGTTCTCCATAAACTTCTGAAATTTTTTTCAATAATTTTTCTTTTAAATTTGTATTTAATAAAACTTTATCTGCACCATTAGTCAATAGATTTTGTGCTTTTTCAAATGTATCTATACCTCCACCTGATGAAATGGGAATAAAACAGTAGCTAGAAACTTTTTTAAGATTATCTATAAATTTATCAGTATCTTTTTCTTTTCTACTTACATCAAGTATAATCAGCTCATCAATATAAAATGATATTTTTTTAAAATCATAATTTTTTTCTAACCAATTTATATCTCCAACTTTTTGTAAATTGAAATTTCTGCTTTGCACAAAGAATCCATCTTGATATAGAAGTGTAAATATAATTCTTTTTTTTAACATTATTTTTTTTAATTGTTCAAAAAGTTGTACATTAAAGTCAATCCATTAGATTGACTTTTTTCTGGATGAAACTGAGTTCCATAAATATTATCTTTTTCAAAACTAGCGACAAACTTAGTGCCATATTCACATGTCTGGAAATTTTGAAGATTATTATTTTGTATAACTCTAAAAGAATGGTCAAAATAAAAATCAGAATTATCATTTATATTTTTAAATAAAGAACTACTTTTTTCTATTTTAACTTGATTAAAACCAACATGAGGTATTTTTTTATTTCCAACTTCTTTTTTTGTGAAATTTTCAACTTTATTTTTAATTAATGATAAACCTTTTGTAAAGCCTCCTTCTGAACTACTTTCACACAATAATTGCATCCCTAAACATATTCCCAATAAATTAATTCCTTTATTATTTACACACTCCTGGAGCGCTTGATGCAAACCATCAATTTTTAAATTTTCAATAGCTTTTTTAAATGAACCAACTCCTGGCAAAATTAAATGTGAATAACTAAAAATTTTATCTGGGCTATTTAATACTTTAAACTTACAACCCAGGTATAATAATGAATTTTCTATTGATCTAATATTGCCCATACCATAATTGACAATCCCTACATTTATTTTTTTCATTATTTAATAGTAAATTTTGGAACCCATCTTTTTTTAATCTTTTTGAAAAGTTTTTTGTTTGCCCAATTATCTATTACATCATTAAATTCTTTATGGGACATTTGAAAATATTCTAAATACAAATCTAAAAACTCTTCTGGGTAATGATTATCATACAGATTTACTAAATTTATTCCTTGCTCTCGAGTCATAGCGCCTCTTCTAATTTCAATACCAGCATCCTGAGTTGCTCTACCGAAACCAAATTTTAGGTACATCAAATAAGTGTGTAGAGCAAATAGTGCTTGGTCATTTTGTGCAAAATTAGTAAAAGTTCCCACATTTCCTTTCTCACTTTCTCTTAAATCAAATTTTTCTTTTGCAAATAAATAATTCCTATAAGAATCCCATGGTTCAAAATATGACCAATGAGTAGCCGCAATATTTTTTTTTTTTATTTCCTTTTCTGGAAACGTGAACCAATATAATTCTTTCTTTGTTAAATCGCTTGCTTTAATTATGTCATGATATCCATTTTCTAAATAATGTTTTATGGTGTACTTAACATCAAAAACTGCTTTATTTTTATTTTTAGTAGAGCCTCCATATTCAATTTCTCCATCTTCACCATAAAAAATTAAATTTATATTATGCGTCAAAGCTAATCGAATAACTGATGAAAAAATTGATGTTAGCCATCCAAAATATGGTGATCCTTTTTTAATAAAACCTATCTTATTTAATCTTCTCATTGCTTTGTTATTTGCTGTAACATGCACATGGTCATAATCATTTTTTAAAAAATTTCTTAAATTTTTATTCCCAACTTCAAGTTCTAATGGAGGTCTTGATGTGACAGTTAATGGAGTTAATCCAAGATCTTCTTTTATTTTTGATACGACATATGATCCATCTTTACCCCCACTCAAAGGAACAATACAGTCAAATGTTTGATTGGTTTTGTATTTTTTTATAATTGATTTCAATTCTTTTTGTCTTGATTTCCAATCAATAATCTTTTTTTTCTCCATCCACTGACAGGCATTACACCAGCCATTTTTGTCAAATTCAATTCTTGGTCTAGTGGACATATTCAAACAATTTTTACACCAAAAAATATCTTTCATTAAATATCCACAAATTCTTTATTAAGTCTTTTATATAAATTTAATTTACTAATTCTTTTAAAAATTTTTAATGAAGTATCTTTTTTGTAATATGGGTTTTTAACATTATTAATTTTTTTTTTAAAATTTTCGCTCATTGCATATTTAATTGATTTAAAAATAGGTAGAAAAGAACATTTACAATCAATTATATTTTTAGCTTTAATACGTCCTAATTGTCTATTTCCAATGTTAACCGTAGGTTTCTTAAATGATGGTGTTTCAAAAATTCCACTAGAAGAATTTCCAATTACTACATCACAAAAATTCATAACTGATAAATAATCTATTATCCCTAATGATTTAAATACATAAAAGTTTTTATTTTTTTTTTTGTAATCGTTAATTATCTTAGTCAATTTGTCTGTATTTAAATCTGAATTCGGTAGTGTAAAAATAACTGTAACTTCTGCAAAGTATTTTAAACATTTTAAAAAATTTATAACAGTCATCTCAGTTGATATTTCATCATTGATTGATGTATTAAAAGTTACAAGAAAAATTTTATTTTTAATATTTATTGAATATTTTTCTAGTATTTCTTGTTTACTTTTAAGTTTGCACTTTTTTGAATTTTCAGCACCTAAAGAACCTACATTAAATATATTTTCTTTTTTTTCTCCTAATTGGATTAATCTTTTTTTATACAATTCATGACTCGTAAAATGGATATTTGAAAATTTAGAAATTACATGACGAAATGTATCATCCATTGATCCATAGGTTTTTTCTCCCCCTTGAATATGAGCTAAATTAATATTATTTAAAAAAACAGCATTAGCACAAGCTAATGTTTCATATCTATCACCAAGTAAAATCACTAAATTTACTTTTTTCTTCATTAAATAATTTGAAAAACCAGCAAATGAATTTTGAAATGTTTCAGTAATTGATTTAACTGAAGTGTCATTTTTAAGTGTTTTTATCTTTTTAATTGAGATTTTTTTCTTAAAAAAATGATCAATTGTCATTCCATATTTTTTTGATAAATGCTGACCAATAACAACTAACTCGAAATTAAATTTATTTTTGTTTTCAAATAAATTTATTAAATTAGCTAGCAGCCCATACTCTGCTCTTGATGAGGTTACAATTACAATATTGCTTTTATATTTTGATTTTTTCATATCTTTTAAAATTTTTAGACGCTTTTTTTCCAATTATTTTTGACCATTTTATAGCTGAAATACCAGTATCTGGCCTTAAACAGATTAAATTTTTTGAAGAAAATATATTTCCTTTTTTTATAGAATGATTAGCATAAATTGATTTTCGAATAACTTTTTGGTTAATTCTCTCTGATTTTGTAATTATTTTTTGGTTACTTCCTAAAATTTTTTCTGTCTCTCGAATTTTTAATATCATCTTTTTTAATTCTTTTCCTGTTATACTAGCCTTATGATCTGGTCCAATTAATTTCCTGTTAATAGTAAAATGTTTCTCTATTATTGATGCACCAAGTGATACAGCAATTACGGGGGTAACTAAACTTAAAGAATGGTCTGAATATCCAACCTCACAATTAAAAAATTTCTTATATGAGCTTATAACTTTTAAGTTTAATTCATTAAGTTTTGCTGGATATGATGAACTGCAGTGTAATAATATTAACTTATCCTTTTTTTTATTTAGATATTTTGTAGCTGCGATAACTTCTTGCATATTTGAGGCGCCAGTTGAAAGAATAGTTTTTTCTTTTCTTTTTTTTATAAACTCTAATAGTTGACCATTAGTAATGTCTCCCGAGGGGATCTTGATAAAATCCATACCTAATTTTAACAAATACTTTAAATTTTCAATATCAAATGCAGTTGCTAAAAACTTTATTTTTTTTTTATTACAATATTTAAATATTTTGTATATTTCACTTTGAGTTAAAGTTAATTTTTTTAGCATCTGATATTGAGATATATTTTTTTTTATATTTTTAGATTGATACTTTGCCATTTTTGCATTTGGAATTACTAACTTATTTGGATTGAACAATTGAAACTTTACGTAATCAGCGCCTGATTCTTTTGCAATATCAACAAGCCTTTTAGCTTTTGATATTGAGCCATTATGATTAACCCCAGCTTCTGCTATAATTATAGTCTTCATTAACCTAGTATTTCACCAATTTTTAGTTTTAATTTCTTGTTACCTTTCCATTTCAAAACATTTATCTTTTTTTTATCTACTGTAGCAAATGAAAAAGAATTATTTTGAACTGTAATAATTTCTCCAGTTTTATAATTTTTTTTTATTTTCTTTAATAATTTACTAATTTTGATTAAAAAAATATAACTATTTTTATATTTTATTCTCGCTACAGGACCGGGATTTGACAAACCTCTTACAAAATTAATTATTTGATTTGAAAAAAGATCTAGGGATAAAATTTCATCACCTTTCTTTCTTTTTTTAAAGTATGAGGGTTTAATTTTAGTCTCTTCTTGTTTTTGTAATCTATAACCTCCTTTTTGTAATAACTTAATGCCATGAAAACAAATATTCGCACAATTTTTGTATGCTGAGTATAAAATATTTTTATACTCCCATGAATCAAAAATTTTGAATTTTTTTTGTAATAAAATATCTCCTTTATCAATATAATGATTTATTTTATGGAATGTTATTCCATAAAATTTTTCCCCATTTATCAATGCCCAATTTAATACACTTCTGCCTCTATAAGATGGTAGCAAACCAGCATGGCAATTGTAAATTCTATTATTAATTGCTTTAATAAATTTTTTATTAAATATTTGATCGTAAGACATTGAAACACATAAATCCAAATTACTTTTCTTTATAAATTTAATCATCTGATCAGAATTTATATTTTTGGGTTTTATGAATTTAACTTTAAGTGACTTTGCTAACTTGGATAAATCTTTATCTTTTTTATATCGTCCACAAATAAAAACTAGCTTAATAGATCTATCTTTGATTATTTTTTTTAATAAATTTAAGCACCACTTATTGTCACCAAAAACAGCAACTCTAAATCTATTTTTTAAATACATCTACCCCACTTGGAAGTGTAATAATTGATTTTTCTGCTATTATTGAGTTTTTAAGTTTCATTTTTGGAAATTGTCTAAGGTATTTTATTTTATGCATTAACTTCCAAACAGGTCTAAGCATTATTTTTTTCTTAGATGCTATCAATATGATTTTTTTTATCAAATTTAAGTTGGACTTTTTAATAAACAGAGAATTAAGCCAATTGTTATTATCAAAATCTTTTTGATTTTTCATTAGAAATATTGAACTCTTGTTAAAATATTTTTTGTAATGATTGTAAATCTTATTTTTTATTTGAAGATATTTTTTAATTTTTTTTAATTGTGAAATCCCTAACGATGCATTTAATCCTGGTAAACGATAATTATAACCTAATCTATTGTAGTCATATTCCCAAATATTTTTATTTTTTCTTGAAATTGTACATAGCTCAAAACATTTTTTATATAATTTTTTATCATTTGTTAAAATTGCACCACCACCACCTGTCGTGATAATTTTATTACCATTAAAACTTACTACCCCAATATTTCCAAACGTTCCTAAATGTTTATTTTTGTAGTAACTACCTAAAGCTTCAGATGCATCTTCTATGATTTTTAATCTAAATTTTTTGGCAATTTTAATTAATTCTTTTATTTCTCCACCTTTTCCAAATATATGAGTAGCAATTATTGCTTTGATAATTCTGCCTGTTTTTTTATTAATTAATTTTCCTTTTTTAAAAATTGTTAACGTATCAAGATATTTTTCTAATTTTTTAACATCTATAAATAAATTATTTAAATTAATATCTATAAAATGTGGTACAGCATCTACGTAGAGAATTGAATTTGCTGCTGCAATATAATTTAAATCACCTAACAAAACTTCATCGTTTTTTTTTATATCAATAGCTTTAAGCGCCACATGTAAACCAGATGTTGCATTAATGGTTGCTATAGAATATTTAGATTTAGTAAATAAAGAAATATTTTTTTCAAATTTGTTAATCAAATTGCTATAGGTTGAGACAAAGGTAGAATTTAAACATTTTTTTACCTCCAATAAATCATTTTTTTCTATTACTGGA
>MDSV01158976.1_pt1 | contig 10304 bp, 9 predicted proteins | sample 810851 | NCBI WGS metagenome assembly MDSV01 (sample SAMN05326640, study PRJNA326480) | marine metagenome | isolation source: seawater | place: Atlantic Ocean: North East | collected 2012
AGTACTTGTTCACGTAGACAAACCGTTAATGTTACAAACAACAGGATATAAAAAAACAAGATTATACGGAACTGCCGCAACGGCAAGAAGAGATATTGTTTTTCCTGATCAAAGTGGTACTGTAATGGTTAATGAATCAGGTAAAGTTATGGCAACTGGCTTGCCTACAAGTGATCCTAACAATGCAGGACAACTTTGGAACGATAGTGGTACTTTAAAAGTATCATCTGGTTAGAATTTACCAAATCAAATAAATATCGTAGCACATTTAAAAAATAAAGTGCGTATATAATAGGGGAGAGTGAACCAATGACAACTAGAAGTTTTAAAGTTAAAAATGGTTTAATAATTGGTAGTACCACAGAGGTAACATCAATTGTAGACGAAGACACAATGTCTTCAAATAGTGCAACAGCACTAGCGACACAACAATCAATCAAAGCATATGTAGACACAACCACAGCGGCGGCTGGTGTGTTAACAGTAATTGGAGATGATTCAAGTGCGGCATCTGTTACAATAGAAGACGATGATTTAAAAATTGCAGGTGGTGCCAACATCACAACAAGTGGCTCAGGTAGCACATTGACTGCGGCATTGGATGCGGCTCTGTCAGGGCTGACATCTGTGCAAATTGATTCGTTAAACTTGCAAGATAACACAATCACAACTGATTCCAACGCTGATTTAACACTAGCACCAGGAGGCACAGGTGATATCAATCTTACAGCAGGAGCAGACATAAATGTGCCAGCAAATATTGGCATGACGTTTGGTAATGACGGTGAAAAAATTGAAGGTAATGGTACAAACTTAACCATTGCTTCTTCAGGATTGGCTACTATCACAGCAACTGGTAACACCGTAGTCACTAACAACTTTCTAGTAAGCGGAACAACTACACTTACTGGTGCATTGGCTATTGGTGATCTGAACATTCTATCAGATGGATCTATCACTACAGATTCAAATGGTGACCTGGATTTAGCTCCAGCTGGTACTGGCGACATCAACTTGACAGCAGGTGCTGATGTTAATATTCCAGCAGACATTGGACTTACATTTGGTAATGATGGTGAAAAGATTGAAGGTGATGGTACAGATTTAACTATTGCTTCTTCAGGTGCTTTAAACATCAACAACACAGGCACATGTACAGTTGCAGGCGCTTTAACTGTGACAGGTAACTTTACAGTTAACGGTACAACAACTACAAACAGCTCAGTTAACACAACCATTGCAGATAACATAATAGAGCTTAACTCAGGTATATCTTCATCAGGTAACGACATTGGATTTATCTTTGAACGTGGTTCAACAGGTAACAATGGATGTATTATTTGGGATGAATCAGCAGACAAATTTGCAATGGGCACAACCACTGCAACAGCGGCTGATAAATCAGGTGGTATAACATTTTCGACAGCAACTGTTCAAGCAACAGCAACAGCGGCACAATATTCAGACGTTGCAGAACGATATCATGCTGATGCAATTTACCCACCAGGAACTGTGGTGAAAATAGGCGGAGACAACGAAATCACTGTAAACAGTGGTGAAGCAGGCGACACATTCTTTGGTGTTGTGAGCTCAACAAATACTGCGGCATTTATGATGAATGATGTTGAAGGATACTCAGACTCAACACATCCTTTCATTTGTATGACAGGCAGAATTCCAACTAGAGTAATAGGTGCAGTAGGCAAAGGCGCTAAACTAATCCAGTCTAGCACACCTGGTGTGGCAAGACAAGCACTAGATGGCGAAGCTAACAGTTCAAACACTATTGGAAGATCGTTAGAAAGCACAGATGCAGAAGGCGAAAGCACAGTTCTTGCTGTGTGCAGAATAAATTTATAATCATATCGCACAGTATCACTGTGCGATAAATACGATATGCGTTTCAAAGACTTCAAAATTGTTATAGACGGTACATTTGATTCTGATGACGAAATCGAAAAGTTGAAGTCAGTTTTTGGCAACAAAGTTCAATCTGATGAAGTAGAAACTGAAAAACCAGAAACTGACGAAAAACTTGGGCAAGAAGAAGATCCAAGTTCAATGATATCACCTTTGCAACAAGAACTTGAGCTTGAAAAATCTGAACAAGGCAAAGATTCTGATCACATAGATGCAATCACCAAAGACGAAGACGCACAAGACGACGCTAAAGCACAAGACAAAAATTACTTCCCAAAAGGATTCCTATAAATTCCAAATAAATACGGTATATGGCCTACCGTAAAATTAAAGGCAGTTACAAAGCACAAGATGCCTCTACTGCAATAGTAGAAGACACTTATCTGTTTCATGACACAGTCACAGGTGAATTGAGGATAGGTGATGGTGTGACACCAGGTGGTACATTAGTGACCACAGGTGGTAGTAGCAGTTCATTAGGGGATCTTACTGCGGTTGGATCAACATTGTCTGCACCATCTAACGCTGACCTAACATTACAAGGAGGTGGCACTGGTGCTGTGGTAGTTGAAGGACTCAACATTCAAGGAACTGCAATCAGCACAGAAGATTCAAGCACAGGCATTGAAATTGCAGGCAATTTAATACCATCACAAGACGGTGTGTATCAACTGGGCAGTCCATCACGTAGATGGGATACTCTGTATGTTGCGGCATCCACAGTTGACCTTGGCGGAGCAACAATTTCATCAGATGGTACAGGTGCTCTCACCATAGCGGCAAGTGGTGCTGTTTTGCCTACAGGCAGTAAAGTACAGGACAACCCAATACAAATTCAAGGTGCAACATCAGGCACAGCTCCAAGGCCAATCCAACAAGTAAAAATTTTTACCACTGATGGCAGTTCATCATTAACTGATGCTCAAATACTGGATACAACTGCTGTCTTAACATTAGAATTCAATGCAACAGTTGACACAGAACCTGTGTACACAGCGGCAGGACAAAAATTTACATTATCAAATGGTAGTGATCTTGAACAACAAGACTCAGTTACTTTATTTCAATTTTAGTCAATAAATACAGTACATGGCAGATAAAACACCAGTAAGAGTTGTATTTGATAGTAGCGGCACAGCCACTGGTTTAGGTGAATTCCAAACAAGTGAAACAGTACCTGTAGCAAATGGAGGTACGGGACTTGCAAGTTTAGGTACTGCATTATACACATTGAGAGTAAATGCGGCTGGTAATGCCTTAGAATATGCCGCGCCTGCAGGAAATTTAGACATCAGAGGTGATGACTCTACCTCAATGGTTGTAGCTTTAGCAAGTCAAACATTACAAGTTAGTGGTGATAATTCTATAACAACGTCAACATCAAGTGCTCGTACATTAACAGTATCATTAGATAATGACATTTATGTAAACTCAATTACATCAAACGATTCATCAGCAATTCAAATTAACGATGGCCTAAATATCTCAGGTGCAGTATCAGTTGGTGGTGCTTTAGATGTTAATACAATTTCAAGTTCAGACTCATCTGGTGTTTACATAAATGATAATTTATTTGTATCAGGTGACATAAAAGCAGAAGGTTCAACAGCAGTAGTATTCAAAGACAAAGTAGCAGTAAATGAAATCATACCAGATGATTCAAGTGCTGTACAGATAGCAGTACTAGATGTTCATAACATTATAAACAGTTCATCATCGTTTATACAAATAGGCGAAGGATTGAATGTAAATGGCAGTATTCAAACAAACGGAAGTGTCACAGCAGGTACATCTTTTATTATTGGTGATGCTGATATAAATGAAACTGATTTAGAAAAATTAGATGGCATAACAAATGGGGCTGGGTTGGCTAACAAAGCATTAGTACTAGATGGTTCAGCTGACGTGGCATCAGGATTAAGAAATTTGACAGCAACTGGCACAATTACAGCACCTACAGTAGACACAAACGTTCTACAATCAACAGATTCAACTGCAATACAAGTCAACGAAGGACTCAATGTTAGTGGCACATTGTCCGCTAACAATGTAGACACCAACACTATTACTTCAACAGATTCATCAGGTGTCACTGTTAATGACAATTTATCAGTTGCAGGAGATCTATACATCAACGGTTCAACCACAACAATTTCAACCACTAACACCACAGTCACAGACAACTTGTTTGAACTTAACACAGGCACAACATCAAACAACAACGACATAGGATTTATATTTGAAAGAGGCTCTACTGGAGACAATGCTACAATAATTTGGGACGAATCTGCAGATGAGTTTGTGATGGGTACAACCACTGACACAGCAGGTGACAAGTCCACAGGCATCACAGTCACAGCAGGCACACTTGCAATTAGCAAATTGAAAGTCGACGATATTACAGGCAACGATTCAAGTGCTGTGCAAATTCCTACCCTAGATGTAAATGTAATTTCAAACACAGCATCATCTGCCATACAAGTTAATGAAGCAGTAAATGTGTCTGGTGCACTATCAGTCGGTGGTGCGTTGGATGTAAACACCATAGCATCCACTGATTCAACAGGTGTATTGATCAATGACACATTATATGTGACTGGTTCAATACTTGGAGAAGGATCGTCAGCAGTATCATTTGGTGGTGAAAGAGTGACTGGTGTGGCTAATCCAAGTAACAACGATGATGTTGTTAATTTGGGTTATTTTAATGATAATTCTGCACAAAACGGATTTCCAAACAGCACAACTGGTTCTTTTCCACTCACAAGTTCTGCAGATTCATCAGCAACTGACTTCAACGAGGGTGAAGATTTTGTTGGACAAAGTGCATCAGTTGATGCATTCAATGTCAGTCTTGTGACACTATATGATTGCATGGAGCCAATTGGTTCTGTAACAACCACAGACTTTGGTGCATCTGAATCACATGTAGGAGCATAAATATTGCATGCCTAGTACAGTACAATTTAGAAGAGGAACAAATTCACAAAATGATTCATTTACAGGATCTAACGCTGAGATTTCAGTTGATACAACCAATAAAACATTAAGAGTACATGACGGATCCACTGCTGGTGGTAGTAAATTAGCAACAGCAAGTCAAACTGAATTACAAGTAGTTGGTGATGATTCAGCTACTTTTACAATGCAAGTTGGCTCAGATGTACTACAATTTTCAGGTGGTAATGGCATTACAACTTCAACATCATCATCTAAAATTGTTAACATTGCATTAGATTCAACCATTATTACACTTGACTCAATTGCTTCATCAGATTCAACAGAAGTGTTGATTGATGATGGATTTAGAGTAACTGGCACAGCACATATTCCAACATTAGAAACTAATCAATTATCATCAAATGATTCATCAGCTATACAAATAAATGATTCAGTAAACATATCTGGTACATTATCTGTTAATAACTTTGATATAAATTCAATTACATCAACTGATTCAACTGGTGTTTTAATAAATGACAATTTAGTAATAGCAGGTGTAGTTAAAACACTTGGTTCAAGCACACTTCAAATTGAAGAAGCAGTAAATGTTTTAGGGACTCTTCAAGCAGATGCAGTTGACATGGAAGGCTTTTCATCGCAATCAGCAGGAGAAAACGCAGACCTTGATTCTGCAGTTGAAGACGTAGACACCTTTGCGGCGGCAACGTTTAGATCAGCTGAGTATGTGTATAGTGCAACTAACACAGAAGGTGGCGCAACTGGTGATTCAACTTCAGGTTATGAAGCAGGCAAAATTATTATAACACATGATGGCACCACTGCTTATCACACACAATACGGTATTACACACAGTGGTACTGCACCGTTACTTACATTTACCACAGACATTGATTCAGGCAATGTAAGACTAAGAGCGGCATCGATAGCGGCAAACACATCCATCAAGTTTCATCGTACTTTAATTAAAGTATAATCCACTATAACTACTATAATGAAGCAATTTATCAAAACTCTTACAGGTATTGTATTGATAACAACTTTCCTTACTATGGTGTATGCAACGCTGAACTATGCTCAATCTACAGAACATAGATGGCAACCAGATGATTTTGTTACTGTGGACGCTATGTGCCAAGACATGAGACCACTGATTGCAACTGCGGCTTTGTATCAACTAGGTACCGAACGTTCTGTGCAAGAAGCTGATATGATATGGTTAGATGCACTCAAAAGAGGAATCTGTATTTCAAATGCAAATGGATTTTATGTAAAATTGCTTGTGAAACAAAAAGTGTTTGCAAGATTCTTAAACATACCAGGACTCGATGGAGAATTATGGTCAGCCACTACACCCTCACCCAACGGTGACATAATAGAAATTTTTGTTGGCATTATGACTAAAGAATATCTTACTAGTAAACCAACAACTAAAATCTAAACAATTATATCTAATATTGTTTGTAATTTTGATTTGATAGTTTTGTTTTGAACTGTCTTCAGCAATCCTGAATGCAACGGTTTTGGCCATGCTCCCATAACAATCCAACAGTAGCCTGAATGTTCACTGTTAAGTTTTGGCACAAATTCATGATCAATTACACATACATAGGTGTTAAAAAAGAATTTTTGATCTGTGCTTTGGAACATTTCTAACGGAATAAACTTTTGTATCTTAGGCGTATCGCCTACTTCTTCTTTGATTTCTCGTTTGAGTGCTTCTATGGGCAATTCTTTGCCTTCTGCTTTGCCACCAACTATGCCCCATTGCCCTTGATGTTTTTTGTTCGCTCTCTGCACTAACATGAAACGTTTGGTATCTTTAGCATAGAATAATGCTCCACTGCAAACTATATCAGTCATAAGTTATTATAATTTATATTGTATTAAAGGTCAAGCACCCAATCACCAGGAGCATATTCTCCTTCCCAAGATTTTTGCCATTGTGTGCCAGTCCATTTGAACTGTACACCACTGGTATTGTTGGTTGCATACTGCACATTGCTTACATTTGATGAATCAAAGTCTACGTTCCATTTGTCTGTGTCAGAATTATATTGAATTATGTCAGACTCTGATGCAACAAGATTACCCCATGCACTTGGACCCCTGTTGGTTTGTCCAACAATTGTCGAACCCAATCCAACACTTCCTATTGCTGGAGATACTACATTGGTAATGTCAACATATATTCCACCAGCCGCTGTGGTTTTATCTGTGTCAGCAGTTGGTACTGATGAACTTGCCGCCGCTGATGTTGGTATCACTGTCTTATATGTAAATGTTGTAGTGCTAGGAACAGTTGAAACACCTATAGTACCATTGTAATAAGCCGGATCGGCTCCTGTGATTCTTACTGTATCACCCACTGCTAACCCATGTGCAAGATCGCATGTGACTGTGGCAGTGACGGTACCATCATGTTCTATCTTATTAATCTTAATGTCGTGTAATGAAGTACCAATTGGTTGTGTGATAAGATATCTTTGACCATTTACTTCCGAACCTGTTGGCTTTGTCTGTGTTGGATCAATAATTTTTGTAAACTGTGGCACACTATCAGTTGGTATTGAATCTGCATCAACTGTGAACAATAACTGATGAGCTTCTGTTGGATGTTCTGCAATTGTGCCTGTGACATATGTAATAGTATCCTCATTATTTGCTGTGGTTATTGCTGTTTCTAATTTAATCTTAGATAAACCTGCTGTAATTTTTCCATAAACACCTAACACTTTAGCCCATGGAATTTCTCTTCCATACACCAATTGTGTATCTGTTTTCGCAGTTTCTCTTGTAGGTGAAACATGTGCTTCATCACCACCACTTGATTCTGTTAATGTATCTCTACTTTGTAATAGTCTAGCTCTATTTCCTTCAACATACAGCCCATAATTGCCAAATGTTATTTCCTGTCTACTTAATAAGTCACTACCAATTATTCCACTAACATCAACTGCTGATGCATCTTCGTTATAAACTGATGCAATAATTTTTTCAATAACACCAAGTTTTTTAATTTTTGCAGGAGGTGTTAACCAAATAGGAACTGTAAACTGCAATGAAGCAACATCAATTTCATCATCTGTACCTTGTGGTATTGTACGTGACGAGAATGTGATGTCTGTAAGTTCTACATAACTTAATGATGTCCAATCAATCCAGTTGTCAGTGGTTTGCAGTTCTAGTGCAGGATTAAACAATACTAATAGCTGTTCAAGTATTTGTAATTTTTGATCTGTGTTGTTAGAAAACAAATCGCAGTTCATTGTTAAGTCAAAAGGCACAGGCATTATACGTTCTATAGTGTGTTGATTGCCTTGTGAATTGTCGTATGTTTTTGTTTCAGAATTATATCCACGTTCACGCACATGAATCTTTGATATGTGTGTAGGTTCTAATACTCTATCTCTGTTGTATGTTAAATTAGTGATGTAGGCCGCCATTTGTGGCACACTAACTAAAGCATTTTCTGAACCTTGTCTTAGTATGTTAGCCACTTGTCTGTTGATGTCGCCATAACGCACAGGTACTTTGATTAGGTCAGTGCTATTGTCACCGTCTTTGCCTGTCAAATATTGAAAGTTTGACATCATGCGTACAAACTGAACAATGTATCGTCTTATTTGTGCATCATAAAAATGTGATATGTTTGCCATTATGTTGTGGTATCCGTGTCTTCAGTTGGTGTTTTACGTTCTTTATCTATCAACGCTTGACTCAATGCACTTTTTTCATTCAATGTAGTACCATCTTTGTTTGTAGTAATGTTGGTGTTGTTGACGAAAGACATCTTAGAAGTTTTTCTTGAGTCTAAATTAGTCATTGTCATTTTTACATCATCCTCTTGATGCACCCATCTTCTGCCATCATACCTAAACAATCTGTTTGGTAGGTAATCAGTTCTTAAATGATAAGATCCTTCAATTGGAGCCGTTGGAAATGAAGTGCCAAAATCATATGATTCCCCATTTGGTGCTATGCCATCTGCAGTCAAATATCCTTGCAGGTAACCATCTCCACGTGGACTTGCTTTGACTCTATCTGCTTTCATCTTGCCTGTTGACATGTCAATATCAGTTTCGTCAGCAGTCACAAGAGCAATCTTGCCATTATCATCCACAGGCAACACATATAAAGGTTGTGTGTTGTATCCTGACTCTGGTGCATCTGATTCTGCCTGTGCAATTATGGCATCATTGATTTCTTGGTCACGTCTGCCAGTGCCTTGTTTGTATGCAATTGATTCTTCGTCGTTCCTTGTGCCTATGATGTCTCTAAACTCTGGTGAATCTCTGAGTGGTTTGCATCTTGCTCTAATAAGATGTGGCCACCATGTTTGTGAAAATCCTTCAGCAGTTACGTTTACATCTTCAACTTGATAGAAACGTTTAAGAGTTTCATCCATGTCAGGGTCTAGACTGTAATCATCTTTTCTGTGTGGTAGTTCAAGTACATCCCCACTCATTAATCTACGTCCTAGCCTTTCAACCATATCGAGCTGGTGGAAAGTAATAAATGGTTGGTCATTTTGCATGAACAAACCAAACTGTGTGAGATCAAAATCTGCATCAGTCACGGAATAGATACCCCTTGCAGAGTATACATCAGATTCATATTTGCGGTCTCTATTTTCTAAAAACAACAAATCTTGTATGCTCATATGATCAATCACAGCACGCCTAGGCTGTGTAGCATCATTAGTTTCGCCTTGATCATGTGGACCCATGTATTTGTGGACATATATGTCTGTGCCGCCCACTTGAAACAACTCTTTAATGTTGCGATCAAAGAATTTGTAATCTTTACCCTTTTCTGGTCTGTATATGGATAGTCTAGGCATCACACATATTTATTGCAATGATACACACATAAATATAGTACATGGCAATTCAATTAATATCAGTAGGAACAACAGCAGATGACGGCAAAGGGGATACTCTTCGTGTCGCAATGACGAAAATAAACGAAAACACCACAGAACTGTACGAATTATTAGGACAAGATACTGCTGGTGCAAAAGGAATAGACATCAGTGGCAGTACCATAGCAACCACTGAAACAAACGCAGATATAACACTTTCAACAAATGGCACAGGAGCAATCGTATTAGATGCTTTATCTGTGTCGGGCACAACATTAAGTGCCGCAGATTCATCAATGATCACAGTCGCAGAAAATTTACATGTCACAGGCAATCTAACAACTGGCGGCACACTTGATGTAACTGGAGATTTTACATTCACAGGCAATGAGATGACATCCTCTAGTAATGCTCATATGGAGATTACTCCAGGAGGCACAGGCAATGTGAATCTAAATGCTGACACAGTGAGAATTGGAGATGCTGACGCTAACGCAACACTAACAACTCAAGGCACAGGTGATTTAACCATTTCAACAAACAGTGGCACAAATTCAGG
>MDSV01205843.1_pt1 | contig 10304 bp, 2 predicted proteins | sample 810851 | NCBI WGS metagenome assembly MDSV01 (sample SAMN05326640, study PRJNA326480) | marine metagenome | isolation source: seawater | place: Atlantic Ocean: North East | collected 2012
TCGCATCAAAATAATATAAAATTATTTCTTCTAATTCATCTTCTTGTAGTTCTGCCGATGGTTCTGCCGATGGTTCTGCTACTGTTTTTGCTTGTGGTATTAAATTTATACTATATATTTTACCTTTTATATACCATTTATTACCTCTTGCTTCTATTTTTCTTTTCATTGTATATTCATATGTAGCTTCTGGATTTTTTATTGTATATATTTCACCTAATAATTTTGATATTTTTTGTATATGTTCTATTTTTACTTTATGTCCACATCTATTTGAATGTGTTTCTTTTAATAAATCTTTCATAGCTTTATTTTTTAATTGTATTTGTCTTTTTCCATTATTAATAATTTCATTAAACATTTTTTCTGCCTGAAGTGCTTCATAACGTATACCATCACAATTAACTTCAACTAAATGTGAAATTCTTTCATCTATGAATTGTTGTAATTTTAGTGATATAAATGAAGATTGAACATAATCTGGTCCTTTTTGATAACTACCAAGTTCCCAGTATGCTAATCTCCAAAATCCTAAATCACTTGAAGATGGATAAACATAAAAAGAGTTTTCTTCACTACTGTCAAGATTTACTGATTTTATAAATATTTTAAAAGTTTCATCACCTTCCGAAAGTTTACATCTATGAATTAATGTAAAAGATATACCATTAATTGGTATAGTATTTTCATCTTCTGCTGGTGGTTTTGCTGATGGTTCTGCTGATGGTTCTGCTGGTGGTTTTGCTTCTTCTGCTGCTACCATACCACCAGTAAATTTATTTTTTTTTAAATTTAAATATTTTAATTTATATTTTAAATATTTTTCTTTATAATTACTCATTATAATATTATATTATTATATTATATATTTTTATCAAAAAAAATATATGATATATTAATATGCGTAATAATTACGAAGATATATTAGATACAGGAGATATAATATTATTTAGTGGTAATTATTTAGTATCAAAAGCTTTAGAATTTGTAACAGATTGTATATATAGTCATGTAGCAGTTGTTATAAAAAATCCAAAATTTATTCATAAGGAATTAGAAGATGGATTATATATAATAGAGTCTGGAACAGAAAGTAGAAATGATCCTGAAAATAATAGAAAAAAATTTGGAGTACAATTAACAAAGTTAGATTATCTTATAAAAAATTATGATGGTAAAATATATTATAGAAAATTAGATTGTATAAGAGATGATAAATTTTATAATGATATTTATAATATTCATTCAGATGTTCATAATTTACCATATGATGATAATATAATAGATTTATTAAAAGCAGATTTAAATCTTAATATAGGTAATACACAAAAAAAAAATACTTTTTGGTGTTCTGCATTAGTAGCATTTATATATGTAAAATTAAATTTTCTTGATAAATCTACACCTTGGACTATAATTAAACCATATGCTTTTAGTGATAAATCAAAAACTTTATTATTTAAAAATTGTACTGTAGAAAAAGAAATATTATTAAAAAATTAAAACATATTATATTATAATATAAATTAGTGTATATAATTATAATAATTCAATTATTTTATGTGATACAATATTTAATTCTTGAATAATTGTATCCCAAATATCATTATCTTCATTAATAGGTAAAATACTTTGTTCATCATTATGATTTTGAATTAATTCACCAGTAGATAAACCAGTTAATTTAAAATAAATTTGTATTTGTATTTGTTCATATTCCGGAATAAATGTAAATAATCTATTTTTTCTATTTTTAACTTCAATTAATTTATTATTTTCAATACCATCAATTTTTCCACAAATATAAATTTTATGTTTTCCAACATCAAATAAATGAAGTTTATATAATTTTGAATTATTATCTGTAATCTTTTTATTATATTTTTTTGAATATTCTTTAATAATTTTATCTTCATTTTTAATACCTCTTTTTTTATTAATATGCCCATTAATATAATTTTTAAGGTCTGAATTATCTTTATTTTTTAAAATATTATCAATATTTTCATCAATTTTTTTTTGTAATTTAATACAATCATTTGTATTAGATGTATTAATACAGTCTTTTGTAATATTTTCCATAATTTTTTTATCTAATTTTAATTTTTCATCTTCAGTTTTAACATTATTTAATTTTTCTAAATAATCATTTACTTGTGTTTCATTTAAATATGAATTTTTATAAAATAAATCAAGTAATTTAGTAGTATCATCTTTAGAAATAGACTTAAAATTATCTAAATCTGCTTTATTTTCAACTTTATTTAATTTACATAAAATATTATGTATAATTTCTTCTTGTGTTTTATAAGGATTTTTATTTATTAATGCGGCAACTTCTGATGCATTATATACAATATTCATTTATGGGGTATTTATTTTTTTAATGAAAAATCAATTTTATCTGTTTCTTCTGGATATTCAATAAATTCAGATTCATTTAAAATTGTTTCATTACCATCATTTTTTTTAATATTTTTAGCATTTGAAAATATTTCATTCATTTCTTTAGCTCTCATTTTTTTCCATATATTTTTATCATATTCTATATCATGTCTAATTTCTACATAAGCAGTAACGTGTTTATCTCCAAATATTTTAAGATTAACTTTTAAATTAAAAGAACAGGCATGTAAAAATTCTAATATATTAACTTGATTTGTTAGATTTAAATAAATTAATTTTAAAAATTTAGTTCTATATTCTTTATCATCTGGATATTCTGTTTTATTATTAACATAAAATACTTTTAATAAATTAGCCCAATATTTTATTTCTGATAAATTAATTATATCTCTAAATATCTCTACAAGTAATTTCATATTTCTTTTAACAGATAAATCATTTTGATTATTTTTAAAGAATAAATTATAATATTTATCATCATCTTCTAAATTATTATTTTTTATTTTATAATATAATATTTTTAATACTTTTAATTTACGATCTTTATTTTTTTCTGTAAAACTATTCATATATTTCTTTCTATAAAACATATGATATTGTATTCTATTTTCAACTAAATTATCATTATTTTCATTATTAATATTTTTTATATTTTCACCTCTACAAAGTTCGTATGATTTAATATATTTTCCTTCATTTAAAGTTTCTCTTGTATCACTATATTTTGGTTTATTATATTCTTCATTATAATTATTTATAATACAGTTATTATTAGTTAAAGTATCTGTAGTACATTCTAATTTTTCATCATCAAAATGTTTATCAACTAAATATTCTCTATATGGTGTTTCATTATAACATCCAATTGAATCTAAATATTCTAATTTATCTGGTAATTTTGATTGTTTTGTTTTAATATTATTTATATTATTATTAACATTATCATAATAATCTCTTAAATATTTTGGAGAAGCATTTTCAAAATTTAATGTATCATCATTATTAATTATATCATAACTATAGGATTTTTTAAGTTTTGTTTTATCTTCATCAGCTAAATCTTCAGATAATTTAAAACTATTATCACGTATTCCAGAATATTTTGCATAATCATTATTTATACGTGGTAAACAAGCATCTATATTTTCCGTTTTATTTTCTGATTTTCCATAATCTACGTGTGCATTATCTAATTTATATTTTACATTATCAACTAATGTTTTTGTTTTATTATTACGAGCTGCTTTAGTATCTATTATATCTTGAGTACTATAATTATGTGTATCTAAATTACTATCTAATATTTTTGGTAAATCAGTAGATTGGTTACCATAAGCTTCTAAATTATTTAAATCATAACTGTCCCCTGTTTTATTATTATATTCATTTATAGTTGGTATAAATGTTCTATAATTATCAATAGTTCCTAAATCTTTATAACATCCTAATTCAGTTAAATTAAATTTATCTTCCATTATAGCTGTATTTCTATCAATATTATAATTAGTTTTACTATATAATTCATCATATTTTTTATCTATAGAATATGTATTTAAGTTACTTATTATATTTTCATCATTTGATATTTTTACATCATCTCTATTTTCATAATCATCACAATCTGGAACACAGCCGACATTATTGCAACATAAGTCTACATTATTTGTTCCATCTTTACTTGATATAAAATCATAACATTTTTGTTTTGTATTTAATTTTTCATCATTTAAATCTTTAATATCATTACCTATATTTTGATATATATCGTCATCTAATTTATTAAATTCTACATTTCCTTTTGTATATTTGTAAGTATTATCATCATGTCTAACTGTTAATTCTGGTATAGGACTTCTACAACCTTTATTTAAAAGTTTATATAATTTATTTACTTCAAAAATTCTATCATTAATATCGGTTCTATTTGTTGTTTTAGTTGTTAGTGTTAAATTATTTAATTCAGTATAATAATTATAAAATTCAGTATTATTTAAATTATAAAATTGTTTTTCATTTGTTGTTGTTTTTAAATTTTCAAATAATTTATTTATAGCATCTGCATCTATTAAATTACATTTTGTATATCTTTCATCATTTTTTGTACACATTAATTTGTGTTCATCATAATTATCTAATTTATCATTAACATCTTTAGATACTTCATCTCTAAATAATTTAGTATCTTGTTGTTTATTTACACTAATCGTATTATTTAAAGATTTTAAAGAATTATTTAATCTTTTTTTATAATCAGCATTTATATTATCATAACCTTCTATATTTAAATTTACATCATCTAAATTTAAATCAGTATAAGCATTTTCATCTGAATATTGATCTGTTCTACATTGTGTATGTAATGCAACTAATTTATCAGCTAAATAATTATTTATTATATTAGAACTTTCTGCTATATTATATAAATCATCTTGTAAATCAAATATTTTTATTAATGTTTTTAAGGATCTTAAATTAGTTTTTATATATTTCTTATATAAACTATTATCTGCATAATTATTTTCTAAATTAAATTCAACTAAATGATCGTTATTACAACCTTCTAAATAATATATGTAATAATAATATAATATATTTACAAATAATGTTTTAATATATTCTTCTAATATAAAGATTTTATTGAAAAATATATTATAATTATTTTCATTTATTAATTTTGTAGCATTATTTTCATCTGAAATAATTTCTGTATTATTTACTACATTTTCATTCATATTATTAGATTCATATTGATATGCTATATCAAAAGAACAATATTTTTCATCATATGTATCATAACCTTTATAATTTTTAGAATTTACAGCATTATTTATACCTAAATAAGAAGATGTTATTGTACCAGCACTATTTATATAATTTGTTTTTAATTTAATTTTACCATTACCAGCATCTTCTACTATAAATCTAGCAGTTTCATAATGTTGGAATTTGTAATCTAAAATATGATTACTTTGATTAATTCTGTTATAATTTTCTATTAAATCATCACCAACAGATTGTGTTGTAATATTAACTTTTTCATTTATTAATAATTTTTTATGTTTTTCATTATATAGCCCAATCATTTTAATATTATTATTATTATCATTATCTACACCAGTTCCTCCATTTATTACTTCCCAAAATATTTCTCCCCAATTACTTGTATCCCACTTATCATCCATTAGTGTATTTCCTTTTAAACTTGTTTCACTTTGTATTATATCTCCAGTATTAAATTTATTAATAGATAAATATTTGTTTGTATGAACGTTATATAAGGCTATTCTTGCTCCAAAATGAATTTTAATTGGTGTTTCAATATCAGTATTAAAGAAAGGAGTAGTTAATGTAGAACTATCTAATTTATCTGTAGTAGTTTTTCCAATAAATTCACTCATATCTTTTTCTTGTAATATTCTAGAATGTGTTTCATTTATTTTTCCTTCACCAGCATTTTCATTATTAATATTTTCAAAATCAAAGTTCCATATTTTTTGAATTTGGAATATTTTTAATAACATCCATTTAAATTTCTTTTCTTGGTAATACATAGTATTTTTTTTATTTAATTCATCTATTAATAAACTTCTACTATTATTTTCTATTTCATTATTTATAGTAGGTATATCATCTAAATCAAATTCATCTTTTAAATAAAGATATGTTGTTTTCATATTCCAAAAACAAATTATTAAACCTAAACTTACTATTATACTATCTATATTTGTAACAAATTTTCCTGTTCTATTTTCTTCAGATGATGTATCTTCTTCTAAAGTATTTTTCTTTTTTCTAAACATAAAATAATCTAATTGTTTACAATTATTATTTTGTGTTACAGATGTTGCATTATAATCAACATATTCTTGATTATTATCACATTGTGTTTTAGGGAAACATTTTTCAAAATCATGATTCGGTATATCTATGTATTCATTTGGTTCGCATTGTATACATTCATTATTTTGTAAATAATTTTGTTGTTTAGGATCAGTTTCTACTGAAGAAGATTCATCTGTTTTATATACTTTTACCAATCCTATTTTTGGTTCTAATAAACTTTGTTGTTTATTTATATGAAATAATGTATTTCGATTTTCGTTATTATTAAATGGTCCATCCTCATTTTGAATAGTTGTTGCAGTAGGTAAATTATCTATTATATTTTTTTCAGTAAATTTAAATTTATAATTATCATTATCAGGTACATTTATAAATTTCCAATAAATACTATGTCCTTCATTTACTGTATCATCATAATATAAATAACAATTACGATTACCTTCATTTTTTCTTATATAATAAGTATTATAATCACCAGTTGATACTAACTCATTATTTATAATGAGAGAAGTTCCTAATGATTGTAAATTAGTTCCTACTTTAGTATAAACGGATTTATATAATCCTCTACGATTTACTTTATTATCGATCCACATTTCTATATTTCCTTTATTATTTAAAATTATACGGTCTATTATCCAACATTGTTTTTTACCTAATTTATTATCTAATGATGCTAATCGTATTTCTCCTAATTTATTTATATTATCTGAATAAGTTGTTAAATAATTTGAAATATTATTTCCTTTAAAGGTTTGTATATAATATTCTTTTTTTATTTGCAGTTCTCCTTCAGACATATTAAAAGGACTATATAATATTGATAAATCTATATTTGGTTCATCCGTATTTATTTCAAATTCAAATTCAAATTTTTTCTTATCTTCTATATTTTTGGGTAAGATTCCTTTATGCCATAAGATACTTTTACCATTTTCCCCATAATTATTTGTAGTTTTTATATATAAATATTCATCGTTAGAAGAATTTTTTAGATAATATGTATTAGATTCATTTGTTTTTATAAATTCTATGTTATTGACTTTATGTGAAATATTTATATTGTTGATATTATTACCTATATTTGTATCATTATATTGAGCTGTATATATATTATTGTTAAAATTCCATTCAGGTAATTCTACACTTATTATATTAGCAACTATATTTTTATTATTATTTATATAAATATTATCTAATTGCCATCTAGTTCCTATAATAGATGTATTATCTGATTTTTCACTAACTAATTCTCTTACACCAGCTTTTTCTAAAATTGTACTATCTGAATTTTCTGTTGATTTATAAGCTGGTATAATAACAATTGAATTATTTAAATCAGTTTTAGATTTAATAATATATCGTACTGTATTATTTATTCTTAATGGTGCATATTTAGTTTTTAATTCAGATAAATATTTTTCATATTTATCTTCTATTTCTAAAGGTATCCTGTCATACATTCGGAAAAAACGACTTGTATTAAATATATCATCTAAATTTTCTATATTTCTATATATATTATTATAATCACTTGAATACCATCCATTTTCATTTGCGTGTTTAGCAATTTCCATATCAGATTGTCTTAAATTTATATCCTTCACAATATATTTTGAATTATTAGAAAAATATAAATTTTTGTCTACACTAAATGTATCATTTCTTTTAGGTACATTAAAAGCATATTCTATATAAATTTTTTCGATTTCTAATATTTTATTTTTTATAAATTCTGATGTTTTATTATATTCAAATAACTTGAATATCACCAGAAAGACTGACTCTATTATATCCCGAAAACCTTGTTTCATTTTTAGTTTTTTTATCTTAGTTAAAAGTTCTATTTCTTCTTGAGAAAAATCTGATACTGTTCCGTGATCGAAAAAGTTATCTACTTTATTGTCAAATTGTCGATTACCTAAATTTTTTAATATAAAATTTGCCACAAAGTCTACAACCAATGATGTTATATCTTCTTTACTAAAATTATCACGTTCTGCTATAGACAATGATTTTATAAAAAAGTAATTTTTCATACCAATATTAAATTTAGTAGATTCATCAATAGGAGTATTTTGTAAAGATGTATCCAATATATTTATATAGTCATTTATAAATTTTTTTTCTGAAGAATTTAATTTATATGTATTATACAGATCAGATTTAATAATAGATATTAATTCGTCTGCTGTTTTTCCTTCTGGAATTCTAGACGGATCCATTCTAAACTCTGTCATATTTGCTATTAAGTCCTCTAAAGACCTCCTAAATATATTATTTAGGAGAGGACCAGGTGGTAATTGATAATAACGAAAATATAAACCTTTTTGACTATAATCAGTACCGAACCATTTTGAAGTTAAAGAATAATCATATCTTGAATTATTTGAATAATGTTTATTATCTATTATTTTAGGTGTTGATAATTGTAATTTTTGTCCTGAAGGACATTTTAATGTTTTTTTTTTAATTGTTTCAAATTTATCGTTATTAGGAGTATTATAATTACAGAAAAATACTAATTTAAAATCTAAATTTCTAGGAGGTTCAATATCTTTGGTTTCTTCATTTGGATGGGGTGTTGGATCCATTCTAGTAATTTTATATGTTTTTACACCATTATTTTCACTTAATTCTTCAATATCAAATTCAGCGTATTTATTTATATCTTCTTTATATAAAGAATCAGTAGAATCTTGTAAATATATATTTGAAACACCATCTCCATTATATAATTTTTTAGGACATATTTGATTACTTCTTAATGTAAATGTATAACTTCTTTGGTTATGTAATGGACTATTTTTGCTACCATCTATTACTATTTTTTCTGCATTATTATAAATTGTTGAATAATATGTTTTATTATTTTTTTCTATATAAAAATCTGCATAAGCTGGATTTTCTGGGTCATCTCTATTATAAAACCACCATTGATTTTTTTCATCATCACTATTATATTTAATAAGTCTTTTTTGATGAGGAACTTTAGTTCCATCATATGATTTTTCGCGATTTATAATATTATTATTTATATCATCATATCCAGAAATACATTTATTGTCTTCTTCTTGATTATTTGATAAAGATAAATATTCACTTGGTTTACAATGTGTTGTTTTAGGTTTACAAAATTCAGCTAATTCTAATGAACCATCTGAATAAGTCCCTACAGGACAATCATATAATTTATTATCAACATTACTTAAATTATCATTTGGTCCTTCTCTACTTTTATGTTTAACATATTTTCCTTTTTTTACTTTTTTACCCCCTCCTGAAAATTCTTGTTTTTGATCATAATTAATATTATATTTTGTAGTAAATTTTTCTTTTGTTTTTCTAATCCACTTTGAGTTAACATCTACTTTTATATCATTTGTTATATAATATCTTTCTTCTTGAGTAATTATATAATATTCTAGTTCATCCCATTCTTTACTAGTTTTATCTAAAGGAAGTATTCTTATATAACGTGCTACACAAGGTTGTATTTTATTAACAGATATATCATTTATTTCAGATTTTTCAGTGTTATATAGTATAAATGTATAAGCATCAGCATTTATACCTTCTATTATTCCTTTATTCAGCATACCATAAGTAAACATGTCCCGGGGCTTAGTCTGATTGAGGAGGTTTGTATAATTATTAATACTTTGTTGTTGTTGTTGTTCATCATATATATATAATTTTTCATCTTTATTAAATAAATAATTTATAAACATTCCATTATGTGTTGGTGCATCATATCCATATCCTATTCTACCAGCGAGACCATCATATGATCGAGGTGTTTTTTTTTTAATACCTATACCTATAATTGTAGATATTTTACCTAAATCTAAAGTTATAAAAGGATTATCTTCAGGACTTATATTAGTAACTTTATTAAATATTTCATTATATGGAGAATATCTTTTTCCATAAGGATTATATTTTTTTTTTAAATTATCGGTATCTTTAAGAACTATTATTTCATTTGGTTTATTACTATTAAATTTTATTATTTCTCCTTGTTGTGCTATAAGTTCTTTTTGTGGTTGAGGAAA
>MDSV01046416.1_pt1 | contig 10303 bp, 16 predicted proteins | sample 810851 | NCBI WGS metagenome assembly MDSV01 (sample SAMN05326640, study PRJNA326480) | marine metagenome | isolation source: seawater | place: Atlantic Ocean: North East | collected 2012
CCCTACGGGGACCTGACACTATGAGCCTATTTACCGACACTTGCTAGTTGGTTGCACCTCCTACGGAGGTTTAACAAGCCCCTACGGGCCAACTAACCTACGTGTCTTCGGCTCCTCGGAACTCAGCGGCAAATGCATAGGACTCACACAGAAGATAAATCTCTGTCGATCGTCCTCTACTTGACCTTGAGCCACGGACCTACCTGAAGAAAATCAGGTGCTTAAAATATTCTGATATTTTAGCCGGTCCTGCGAGTCAATCACAACCACCAGTATATCCATCGGACTACTTGCGCCTTCGCAGCGTATACGTCCTCGAATATACCTGGGATACAAAAAAGGAGCCCAAAGAACATCAAACAACGCTCAGCGACTCCGTGTTGCTTCGCACTTGAACAGTGTCAAGGGACACTGTCTAATGAACTACGTTCATTATTCTTTGGAGAATCTTTTTGGTCCCCTAGTGGTGATTGGCCCTCGCGGCTGGCTCCAACCGGTTAAATCCGCCAGTTCCTCGGAAAATGGTGTACTCTCACCAGATGGAAGAAGAAATCAAAACATCAGAGACCCAACAAACGCCGATTAATCGCTATTTAGCAAAACCATCGGCAGAAGTGGGTATCGAAACAAAAAAGAAAAAAATTGTGTCTAATGAAGAATTCATTAGAACATGGAACCAGTCTGCTTACGTCAAAGACGTTGCGGAGTCGCTAGGAATATCAGCGAACTCTGCTAGAGCAAGAGCAAACAAACTGAGAAAGATATTTGCACAAGCAGGTATACCAATTCAGTTGAAGAAACACCCACGTCATTCGGTTAGGCGAAAAAGCCTAGTTGATGATGTCGATGAACTTAAACGACTTGCTGATATAGCAAAACAGTCCCTGATTAGCAGGACTGAAGTTCCCACTGAGAGACCAGAAGAATAGTTCTGGTTTCTATTAGAGAGATACTAACTCTGAGATTAATAAGAAAATAAAATAATCAATGACGAAAGTGAACACGCAACAGAGCTATAGAATTGACTAGTAAATCGTCGTTTTCCCAAACTTGGCCTATCCTCAAACCGCTTTCAAAAAAAGAAAGCTATCTTTGCCTAAAGGCAAGATTTTGAGACGGCCGCGCAATGGGAGAACATACGTGGTAGACAAACTACCACACGACGTCAACGCACTAAACCGCTTTAGATAGCGACAAAATTAAGCACAATGGAACAACGGAGATCCTAGCCGCGACTCATCGTCCACACCTCGATAAACGAGGCGGTCAGACTAGAAGCATTGGCTTCTATCTTGACACAGGACTCAGTCCCCGCTATTATTTCCTCTGTCTCCTCTGTGCTTAGCCCCGTCTGTAGGGCTGCATTAAACCCTATAGCACGATCGCGGCTGATCTGCGATCGGAAGCGAATCAAAAGATTCTACAGTAAAGCTGTGAAACACTAAACACTAGTTACTCTCACTAGACGAGTTCGGAAGGTAACAACCCATGTGGTACTTCCATAAGAACGATGACATCATGTTTTTGAGTGAAGAAATAGCTGCTTTCGGGCAGAGTCCCACTCATCAGATAGGAAAGACACGAGGTTGGGATCCCACCACCTCCGGAATTTCGGCCTCGGTTTGGGGCCTATCTGACAATCGGGAAAGACCGGTACCAGATGACAGAACATTGGAAAGTTCAAGAGACAAGATGCATTTCCCGTTCTCCTAGAGATCGGGCTAGATGCAAACAACCAACTCCTGCTGGAGAGTACCTGTGTGAACATCACAAGTACGACTTAGCAGCAATGGCTAATGGCCCTCAGACATGTATTGATATCATGGCTGATAGGTTCCCAAAAAGACATCATCCCGCTTGCGACCGAAAAGGAGAGAATGATTGTGATTGTCACGATTACTCTCGCGGAGCAAGTGCGATGATAACTCTGAAAGCTGCTTTCGAGCAGAGTAAACTTCAGAGTAATCTATACAAGAAACGCGTTAAGGTAACGATGGCCGCTAAGGTTCGTCGTATACGTAGATATTACAAATCTATAACGGAGGATGATCTATATCTACCTCCTAACTCTAACTTTAGACAGTATAGGTTCTTTGTATGGGATAGCAAGATGCAGAAGATATCCGTTCGTATATTGAAAGATAATGTTCGGAACAAAACTATTCTGCTAAGCCATCTAAGGAGATTGGCACCCCTGCAAGTGTTCTACACAACAGGACAGTGGTTGAATCCGCAAGGAATCGGCCCTGACCCTGAATCACGGCATGGGGAAGCAAAAATGAGGAAAAAGGGATGGTGCACCAAGGAAACAAGAAAAGTAACCTTGCGGAGATACCACAACACCCTCCTCAAACGTGATCTATATTTCGATGTGGATTACGACAACAAAGACTACAACCAAGGAATACAAATGGTCGACAAACTAATCGAGAAACTAGCAGCTGTAACAGACGATGCAATAGTTACAGGGCAGATAGTTTTCAGTGGAAGCAAAGGCTTCCACCTGATTATCGATGGATACTACGACGAAGCGGGTTACGATCCGTTCGACATTTTCAGTACACCACTGAGAGAGTATGTCAATACACCAGACAAGAATAAGCTAATTGAGCGTCATTACAAAGACCTAGTTAATGGGATCAAAGATGATGACTTGTTGCTTGATTGGATGGTGACTTACGACAACCGTAGAATCATACGACTACCAGGCACAGTGCATTATAAGACAATGCGCGTGTGTACTATAGTCGACCCTGATGGCGAAAGCGTCATCAAAGACCGATATGGTGGACTGGCTGGGTACATCCCAGCCCCACCGATTCCTTGAGGTCTATTAGATGATTGAAATATACGTCGATGGCTCGGCCATCAATAACGAAAACCCAAATGTCCCGACACTCGGAGGCGTTGGGGTTGCAATAATAGAAGACGGAAGGATACTTGGAGTGAGGATCAAAGTTTCGAACCACACTTTACAAGATTCCCAATTCCCTCTCAATCTAAAACAGACGACAAACAACACAACCGAACTAGCTGCAATATATGTGGCTTTACAAGTGATTAAGGGCAAGGCTGGTGAGTACACCATATATGGTGACTCTCAGTATGCTGGTAATCTTGTGTTCGGAAACTGGAAGCCAAAAGAGAACAAGGAACTCGTTGCTAAAGTAAAACAACTGGCTAGTGAAGTACCTAACGTCACATGGGAATATGTAAAGGCCCATGCTGACAATCAGTACAACAACTATGCCGATTACCTAGCAAAAAGCGGGGCTTACAAGACCCCCGAAAGAGAAGTTCTGTCGTTCGATGAATGGCTACTAACAGCGTGAAAGCGCATTAGATGAGTAAAGAGACTGATCGAATTAAATTAACTGCACAAGAGAAAGAACAACACGATGCTTGGACAATAAAGATGATCGAAAAGAAAATCGAACCATTTATCGCAGCATGGGTCGAATCTGCTAAAATTGAAGCAAAAAAGATCCGCGAACAGAAGGGATTGGTGAAGAAAAACTTCCCCGATTACCACAAGCAAATAGACCAAATGATGAATAGACTGGTAAAACAGTATATTGCAAGTGGCGACGATGAAACATACACTTTGATTCACGTTAAAGACAAATCTGCGACAGTAAAACCTGTCGAAACAGATTCAAACTCTTTGCCGCCTACGAAGGCGGATGAAAAAGCAGAAACCAGTATAGAAAATTTTGCGAGGAATCGCAAAGAACTACTAAGTAAAGCGGGTAGGATGATCAATCCTGACACGCTTCTTGGTGCTGAAATGTGCTGTCTAGTAAGTAACTATTTCCGTTCTCAATGGAAAGGAAGTACTACTAAGCTAGAAGATATACGTATACCCTATACCCAATATTTACAATATGTAATTAAAGAAGCTAACCATCATAGTGAATACCCTGAGAATTGGGATAAGCGACTGATGGCGACTTTGATACTTGAGGAGGGTTGGATGTTCTGTAATTGGAACAACGTATTACACCTAAAGCCGATAAGCGGCAAAGGACAATTAGTGAATGTGAAAATTAACCACACTCACCCAGTACTAAGCCAGAAAGAAGATCTGGATTATAGACTCTATGCAACAGAAGTGGATTCATAGTCCTCTTCTATTAGAATGCAAAATCAAAAAATAACGATGAAAGCATGCCCATATACAACTTGTAACCATTTGAAAGGAAGCATGAGACTGGGCACATTCAGATGTGTACAGTGTCAAGATAAAATAGATCTGATAATGCAAGAAACTCAGAAGATACTTGATACAATACAAGCCCGATAAATGGGCTTAAACACTGCAAGGTAATCATTATTAACCTAGAATACTGGGTTCAGATTACTAATTAGGAGGAGCTAAAATATGAGCGATACAACCCAGAAGAAGCTGTCAGATTTCGATCGACGCTTCCAAGAACAAGAAGAAGAACACCAGACCGCAAATGTCGATTACGACGAGGACCGTCAGTCCCTAAAGGCTGAATTCGATAAGGTATATGAAAATTATATCGTCGAAGGATACACCTCGGACATCGAAAGCGATTATGGTGGCACTAACACAGCAATAAGAATGACCAGCCCCGAAGGCGTAAAGGTGACCCTATGGGTCGGCAGCGTCGAGCAAAAAATCTTCCACGAGAAGATTGCTCTATGGGAAAACCAAGGTCATGCTCTACCTGTGAAGATCTCGTTCAAGAGAGTAAAAGCAACGTCAGCCAAAAGCGGCCGTGAATATAATAAACTAATGATAATCACTGAAGCTACTGGCGACGAAGTACGTCTTGAACTAGACACATTGTGAGATTAACAATCTCTATTAGGAGAGTTGGGGAATTTGTATGCCCCCGATAAAATGGTTGGTATAACCAAGGTTTTTTATTACCCTTTCATAGTACCAACCATCTCTCCACTTATTAGATGGATTGCAAAATATGCAACATAAAAATAAATAACACAAATAAGCGAACGTCTATTTTTGATTATGAGACAATCGTATGTAGAACATGCTATGTTGCTGAGCAACTAGCTAAAACTAGCAAAGACAGCCAAACAAGGGACGTTGTGCATTTTGCATACGTCATCAAAGACTTTGGTCTTTGGAAAAGCGTTGTTTTGTTACACACAGACGAAGCGTTTGAATTTACAAGTGCTATTTGAGGCCAATGGCCATTAGAAGAGGCCGACCACGTGTCGGTTTATTTTTTGGTGACAAAAATGAAACAGAAAAAAGTAATATGCGAGTATTGCGGAGACCCAATTGATGTCCACGTAAAAAGCGAAGGACCACATTATTGCGGCTTCGGATGTGAGCAAATGAGAAAAGAAAGTAGTAAACTAAACACCATCCTCAGTACAGATCGTAGATATACAAATATCGAAGAGATGGAAGGATGGGGAGAGTTGTCTATTACTACTGCGCTAAGTCAAGAAGACTTAATGCGCAAAGAGGCAGAAGCAGTAAACGCAAAAGCCAGGGGAATCAACTTGAAAAACATGAATCATGGAAACAAAATCATAGAAACCAAAACCGTATATGACTTCGATGGAGAAGTTTTCGGGTACTATGAAGTCCAAGATTATAGAGACAAGTTATCCCACACAAAGATTGCACGGCAGATTATCCGTAAAGAAATAAAGAAGATGGTCGAAAGCTGGGAGTGATCTATTAGATGCCTAACAATTGTCAGAACATATTAACAATAAGAGGTCCCAAAGAGGATCTGAAAAAATTTGAAGAAAAGAGTGAAGATGGAAGATTCCAACTTAAACATCATATACCGTGTCCGGAAGAACTAGTCGAACAGACTGCTAACTTTACCGAAAAACCAGACATGATAGCCAAATACGGTTATTCAGATTGGTATGGTTGGTGTTTAGCGAATTGGGGAACCAAATGGGATGTCTATGAAGACAGAGCCATGTGGATGACCCCAGACGGGACGACTGGAGCAGGAGACTTGAGTATGAACACAGAAAATCTGGACGAAGATGCAGGGGAAATAAAAATTTCTTTCCTATCTGCATGGGGTCCACCTACAGAAGGAATTGAAAATATAAGTGGCCTATGGCCTAACTTACACTTCACAATAGTCTATGTCGAAGCCGGTAACGGCTTCGCAGGGACAGACAGTTACGCAGCCGGAGAATTGATATCGAGAATACAGGGAGAAGTAGAAGACTACGTCAACCGATTCGATTTTTCTCTTGGCTTTTAATGCCCTTGATGGGCACATTAGATGGATATAACAAGAATACCCGAACCAATAACATTGACTGCAACTGTTGCCATGTTTCAAGAGAGCGAGAAAAGCCTTGAACTATGTGCTAAGATAAGCCAACTGGCTTTGAAAGAACAAGAAACAACAGATATGCAAGAACATATAGATATGTTGAGAGACAAATTTCTAGAACAACCACCACCAGGATATGACTCCTTGACCGAAAAGCAAGCTACACAACTTGCCCAGGGAGTCATTGGTGTTGGCGGAATCATAACGATTTACGAAGAATTGGAAGAAACAATATATTCTACCGTTGAAGCAGTTGTCGATGGCGCTAAAGCTGCCATTGAAAACTTTGGCAACTTTGTTGCTGATAACGAATGAGGCTTGACCTCTATTAGATAACCATGTCTTATTTTATATACGATGATGATGAATTATACACGAAAACGAAGATAGTTACAGAATTCTCTGACGGAGAACGAAGAGAATTTGAAAAAGAGCTCGAATCTTTGGGGATAACCGTAAGGCTCCAATGTCGAGGTATAAACGCCGGATGTCCAGCCGATCTGCTAGATTTTACAGTGGATCCACCAACAAGGACAAAGCAAACAACACCACACTACAGTGGTGAAGGAGAAAATGGCTTCAGAGAGGATCACTACTCGCTTAAGTACGCTTATGACGAGAAGGGACAACCTACCATACTGAAGTCAGCGACCCTATGTGGATGCTGCTCTCACTTAGAAATAAGACGAGCAGAGCCAACAAGCGAAATCCGAAAAAGAGCAAGGAAGAAATTAATTGAAGCCAGCCAAAGGTTGGCGGAAGTGATTGTCCTTCTCGGCGATAAATTTCATAAACTACAAACAATACTAACGCTGAAAACTCCAGATAAAAATACTGCTATTAAAGTCTTTAATAGTAATCTGGAAGGTAGAACCTACCTAGAAGCAATAAGTATTCTCGGATCTCAAGAATGGAGAGACACCGTTAAGCAAGAAGCAGGCGAGCATGATTTCGACTACGAAGTTAGACTCAAAAATGCCTCCTTAGCAATGCTGAATTCTGTTATCGACCACTTGGACAGTGCAATGGATCTTGAACTCATAGACAAAGAAACCTATGAAAAAGTCAAGGCCATTGCGATCTGTCAAAAGATTGATCTCGCTAATAGCGAGCACATGCCTAGAATATGGTTGGACGAAACAACAGAGATGGCAGTTTATTCTTTCCTAAAGCCCTACGGATACTTATTCGTAGTGCCTTGGTTCGAAGCTGTGAAAGAAGCAGCTTTAGAAGAAGCCAGAATAAATGCGATTCGAAATATTTCGTGATGGAACTTATGTTCCTATTAGATGATTAAAAGATCAAAATACCCGAGATTAGTGGGATGGATCGAAAAAATATTCGAAGAGAATGAAAAAGAAATCCTCAGTGTTACTGAGATAGTAGATTTCATTCATGAACGATTTAATCCTAGACACCCACTAACACAAAGGAGGGTAACTGCTTTTTTACGAAGAAGACCACAATTTAAGTGGTGTTTGAGTGCAAGAATGGTTAACTCAAATATGTATGAACACTGGTACAGCCTAGGACCTACAACATGGCAGAAAGATGTCTATGTTACGGGAAAATGGGTTGTTCAGAACATAAAGGCCTCGTCTCATTGCAACGATGAATCAGATATCCGTCTGAATTGTATTGTATGGGATTAGACTAATTAGATGACAATAATCAAATGCAAAAGATGCGAAGCAGACTTTGAACAAGAACACTTCAATGAGAAGTACTGTTCTAGTGACTGCTCCGAGGAAAGCAGAAAAGAATCCCGACGTGAATACATGCGGGAATACATGGCGAAAAAAAGAGAAACACTTTATTTTTCGTTAGAAGATGCGATTGAAAAACACAACGACAAGCTTGAAGTAGCCTTTTACAGGACGCCAGGTTTGCACGATTTCATCCATACTGTTGCAAAGAACAATCGGGTGATTGCTTTGCAAATCAGCGGGAATGATGTTGGAGTGATAATCGCGTCAGATGCTTCAGAAGAAGAATGAAGCTATTAGATGAAAAGAATGAACAATTTTGATCCGAGACACCCCTTTACGACACAAGTAAGGATAAGCGAACCTGAGAAAATCAGATGGCCTATCGACTGTCGTGGGGTGATTGACACAGGAGCAGCTAGAACCTCGATTGACGCAGGTCTGGCTCTCACGCTGAATCTTGAACGCGCAGGAAGCGTTCGAGTCAGGAGTGCAAATGGAGTACAGAAGAGAAAGTTGGTTTGGCTGCATATAGAAGTCTTCGATGAGGTAATCATCTTGAAGGCGTCTGTTACAGACAGATCTAAACTATCCTGCCCTATCCTAATAGGTAGGGATATACTACATAATGCATATACAGGGGAGGAAGAATAATGGACAAACTCAAACCGGCTATAGTAATAGAAAACTCAGAATACATCTACACGGTGTATGACATGAATTCACTATATCCTCAAACGATTGTCCCATACAACACGTTTCAAAGCGTGGAAGAAGAATAATCCTCTATTAGAATGGAAGAAGAAGAAGATTACATGAGTATCGCGTGGATAAAAAGAAATTGGAAATCGGGAACGGTTTCCAGTTCTAAATTACCACAATTTGCTTATTGTGATAAAAAATATAACTTTCGCTATGTAATGAAAATCGAGGAGGAAGAATAACTCCTATTAGATGGAAGAAATAATAAATCAAACAGAAAAAGAGCTTTGGCTTGCTGATATTGGAGAAATAATAGAAAAGCAAAAGATCGCATGGAAGTACCTAGACAGACGATACGAAGCCGTCCAAACTTTGTTTGGACACGTTCGACTAAAATATGGGGACGACCATGAAATAACTAAGGACAAGGAAGAAGAAATCGTCAGAATTGGCGATTCCCTATCGGAAATGTCACACAAGATTAACGCACTAGAAGAATGGTGCGCAAAGGGAATAAGGTACCATAGTCTCATCGAAGAGGGCTCAATAGAAGAAGCCCTGGAGATGAATGAGGACCTAATTGCGACCCAACCTTCAGAAATGGATCTCGGAGATAAATATACAAATTATCTCGGACACGGCGAGCGCATCCGACTTGTCGGCGTCAGTCGAAATCGACACGAGGCAAAGAAAAAGGCGAGGTTGGAAGAGGAGTAATCCTCGATTAGAATGAGTGAATGGAAAGAACTCAAGAAGGAAATAGAAGTAACACTGAACGAGGAGAAAGAAAACCTCGATTCGTATGACCCACTAAGCGGCGACCCAATGAAGGATAACTGTAAGGGTTGGGTCGAGGCACTGAAATACGTGTTGGGGCGAATGAACTTCTATGAAAATAAAAACGAGGAAGAATAATCCTCTATTAGAATGGAAGAAAAAATTGAATGCTCAATTTGTTTCAAAACAATAGAACCGCATCCGAATGATACAAGACAGTGGGGTGGTTGGATGTATGGGAACAACCCAGATCCAATCACACAAGGTCGCTGTTGCGACACCTGTGATTGTCTCATTGTTATACCTGCTAGAATGGGTATGCAAGGTGCGATGGCTATTGAGTTTGGACAAATAATGCTAAAAAACCGGATTAACCCTCCGGATTTTGAAAAGATCAAAAAAGACTTGATCAACATTAAACTTAAAAAAGAGGAAGAATAATCCTCTATTAGATGAGTGATTTACACGACGAAATAAAGATCTGGCGATTACATCTAGCAGATGAAAGCCGGTCTACAAAAACAGTTCGTTCCCCGACAACAAAAGAAATGCCGTATTTAGGCGAGTTCATCGGGGAATGAACAAATTAGATGGAAGGAATACCTAACACAAAAATTGTGAAAGTAACATCGTGGCTGGCCATCCCTGCTAATATGCAGGGAGAAGATGTCGTAGGAACACAATGGGCGCAAGTCCTGCATGTTTCCAGCGAAGACATATTGAGCCCCCCGGTAGTTACAGAAACGACCCACATAGACGAACCAGTCTTGGTGGAAGAAACAACAGAGAAGAAAGAAAAGCGCAAGAAGA
>MDSV01053954.1_pt1 | contig 10303 bp, 14 predicted proteins | sample 810851 | NCBI WGS metagenome assembly MDSV01 (sample SAMN05326640, study PRJNA326480) | marine metagenome | isolation source: seawater | place: Atlantic Ocean: North East | collected 2012
CTGATCATCTTCACGGAGGTAAAGAAGGTTTTAATAAAAAAATTTGGAAACTAAATGATATAAAAAAAGAAAAAAATTTTATTAGATGTACTCTAAGTTATTTATCTAAAAATCTTGAAGAAAATTATCCAGGCAATTTACAGTGTAAAACAACTTATGAATTTAATAATAATAATGAAATTTTAATTATTTTTGAAGCTTCTTCAGATGAGGATACTATAGTAAATTTAACAAATCATAATTATTGGAATTTTCACGGTCATGGTGATTTTTATCAAAATATTACTGACCATAAAGTAAAAATTGACTCAAATTTTATTTGTGAAAATGATCAAAATTCAATTCCAACAGGAAAAATATTAAATGTAAAAGAGACTAAATTTGATTTGACTAAATTCTTTTTTATAGAAAATAATTTTTTAGAAGGTGGTGGAATTGATAACAACTATTCTTTATTAGATATAAAACATAATAATCCAGTTGCGCAAATTTATAGTAATAAAACAGGAATGGGTGTTGAATACTCAACTAACCAACCAGGTATTCAATTTTACACAGGAAACATGATGAATAAACAATATAACGGAAAATATAACAAGAATTATGGTATTCAATACGGCATGTGTTTAGAAACTCAAAATTTCCCAGATTCTATTAATAACAAAAGTTTTCCATCTCCAGTTTTAAAAAAAGGAGATACTTATAGTTCATTTACTAAAATTAAACTTAGAAATGATTTTATTTGAAGTAACAAAATGAAAATTAGTAAAAAAATTATTAAAAATTTAAAAAAAGGTGGGGTTAATTTTTATTTAAGTGTTCCGTGTAAATTATTAGCCAATATGATTAAAATATTAGAAAAAGACAAGGATGTTTATTATTCTTCTGTTCCTCGAGAAGAAGAGGGAATGGGTATATGTGCTGGTGCTTATTTAGGGAACAAATTACCTTGTATAATGATGCAAAATACCGGAATTGGAAATTCAGTTAATGCAATTGTATCTTTGTTACAATTATACAGTATGCCTGTTGTTTTTCTTATAAGTTATAGAGGAACTCCAGGAGAACAAGTTGGCGCTCAAGGAGGTATGGCTAAAATTACAGAAGATATTCTTAATAAACTTCAAATACCTATATTACACTGTTCCTCTGAAAAAGATTTAGACAAAATAACTGTTTATATAAATCATGCAAAAATTATGGAATCTCCAATAGCAATTTTATGTGATTTTGATTTAATGAAAGACGATGCATGAATAGATTCGATTTATTAAAAGAAATTCAAGATGTTTTAAATGATAAGCTAATTATCTGTAATATTGGATTACCATCACAAGAATTATATAAAATAAATGATCAATCAAATTATTTTTATATGCTTGGTAGTATGGGTCTTTCATCATCTATAGGCCTGGGACTAGCTTTATCACAGAAAAAAGATGTTATCAGCATTGATGGAGATGGTTCTGTATTAATGAATATGAATACGCTTTCAACAATTGGAAATAGAGCTCCAACTAATTTTACACTACTTATAATTGATAATGGATCATATGGCTCAACAGGTGATCAAAAAACTTTTACAGATGAAAACACTTCATTAAAAGAAGTTGCATTAGGATCAGGTTGTAAAAAAGTTATAGAATGTGATGGTATCGATACATCTAAAGTATTAAAAAAAGCAATAAATGATAATAAAAATTCTTATGTTATTATTTCAAAAATAAAGCCTGGTAATGTTTTTGTTAAACCAATACCACTTAATCCAATAACAATAAGAGATAGATTCAGGAAGTTTATTGGTTTGGTTGAATATCTTTAATTTGATTTTGTCATTGTACATAACATTTCAAATGCTATCGTGGCTGCAACGTGAGAAGTTAAGTTATTTATATCAAAAGGTGGAGACACCTCAACAACATCTCCCCCGACAAAGTTTAATTCATTTACAGCCCTTATAATTAATTGCGCTTCTCTTACTGAAAAACCACCAACTTCAGGAGTACCTGTTCCCGGTGCAAAAGTTGGATCAATTCCATCAATATCAAAAGTAAAATAAGTATCAGTATTTTTTAAAATATTATAAATTTCACTAATACATTTTTGAAACCCCATATCGTAATAATCATCAATAGTGATAATTGTTACTCCTTGTTGTTTTGCCCATGCTAAATCATTTGGATCGTAAAGAGATCCTCTTATTCCTAAAATAACGTATTTTTTTGGATCAATAAGGTTTTCTTCTATAGCTCTTCGAAATGGAGTTCCATGGGTATACTTATATCCACCAAAATAACTATCCCAAGTGTCAGAATGTGAGTCAAACTGAAGTAAGCCCAATGGTTTATCTCTTTTTATTCCCCTTAAAATAGGAAGACTTACTAGATGGTCTCCTCCTACTGATATTGGAATTGTTTTACTAGCATAAATTTTTTTATAAAAATTTTCAATCTTTTGAAGAGAGTCTTGGAGATCAGCAGGATTAACTGGACAATCACCTATATCGGCAACATTATAAATATCATAAGGACTTTTTAGAGATATTGGATGATAGAGCCTTACTAATGATGAGGCATTCCTTATTTCTCTTGGACCATGTCTTGCACCAGGTCTATTAGTTGTTCCACCATCCCAAGGAACGCCACATATACAATAGTCCAATTTTGATAAATCCTTTTCAATTGGTAGCCTAAAAAATGTTGCAACATCGGCAAATCTTGGTGTCGTCATGCTTGATAATGGTTTCAGTTTAGTCATAAAATATTCTTATGTTATAAGTTTATACTAATATAATTTAACATAATGGATGACACTAAATTAACAAAAGATCAACCAATAGATGATAAAGATCAAGTAATTAAAAGTTTACTGAACAATCCACTACCTTCTATTTCATTACCAAATCAGGATGGAAATTTATTAAAATTAAATAGAACAGATACTTTTCGATTAGTAATATATTTTTATTCTTTGACAGGAAATCCTGATAAAAAACTGCCTAAAAATTGGAATCAAATTCCAGGTGCAAGCGGGTGTACAAAAGAAAATTGTAGTTTTAGAAATAATTATGAAAATTTTATTCAATTAAATTCATTACCTATAGGAATTTCAACTCAAAGTGCAGAAGATATAAAAGAAATGAGTTTACGTCTAGGAATTCAATTTGATATACTTAGTGATTTTAACGAATTATGCATTGATAAACTTAAGCTACCAACATTTACTTTGGATCAAAAAACTTTCATTAAAAGATTAACAATAATTGTGGAAAAAAATATTATTAAAAAGGTATTCTATCCTATTATTTCTGTAAACAAACATGTAGATGATGTTTTAGAATGGTTAAAGATACATTAATAGGAATAATAGTTACCTTTGTTATTATTTTTTCGAACTCTTTGATTGCAAATCCTAATATAGATCAATGGTTAGATACAGAAAAGACTTATAAAGATTTAATTAATGAAGGCTATGAAGTTAAAAGTTATTCAATAAATGATATTCAAACTGCTAATGGTTTAATGCTTTTGCTTTTTGTGACAGTATTACAAAAGAATGATGATTTGTATGAATGTCAAGAGTATCAAACTATGGATCAGAAATTAGAAACATTAGACATGACATTGATTTGTAAGCAATTAGTTCAACCATATCAAAGAGGCGTTGGCACTTAATCAGTTTTGATATTTAAAAAAAACCATTGTAGTGCAATTAAAGCAAGACCATTTAAAATTTCTCCTTTTTCTAGTTTCTTTTTAACCTCACTAATTTTATAGCTTTTTACTAAAATATCTTCATTCTCACTTTTTAAACCCATTATTCTTTCACCAGTAAATGTTTCAACTTCAGCTAAAAAAAGATGATAAAATGATTCAGATGAACCAGGAGCAGGAAAATATCCTTGAATTGGAATTAGTTTTTTAACATCACAACCTGTTTCTTCTAGACACTCTCTTTTAGCTGTTGTTCGAGGATCTTCACCCTGATCAATAATACCAGCAACTATTTCATCAAGATAATTATCTAAATCCCTTCCAATAGTTCCTGGTCTAAATTGTTGAATAAGAATTATTTCTTTCTTTTTAGGATCAAAAGGTAATACTGCTGAAACCTGGGCACCACCGAATAACTCTCTTTTTATATTATTGCTCCAACTTTTGTCATATTTTTTATATCTTATGGTAACTTCATTCATTTTAAAAAAGCCACTATAAATATTTTTCTTATTAATAATTTTAAATTTAGATTTCATAAAAAATTGATAATATTTTAAATAAATATATATTTAAATTATTATGGAAAAAGCTTTAATTGGAGCAGGTTGTTTTTGGGGTGTGGAAGAAACCTTTAGTAAATTAACTGGTGTTCAAAAAACAGAAGTTGGTTACTCTGGAGGTAATACCAGTAATCCTACATATGAGTCAGTCTGTATTGGCAATACTAACCATGCAGAAGTAGTCTTGATAGAATATGATGAAAAAAAATTATCTTATAAAGACCTTATTAAGCATTTTTGGAAATGTCATGATCCCACAATGCTAAACAGACAAGGACCAGATATTGGTACTCAATATAGATCGGTAATTTATTATTTTAATGATAATCAAAAAAAAATAGCAAATGAATCAAAGATTGAATATGGAAAAAAATTTAATTTAAATATTGTTACGGAAATTAGTGAGGCTAAAGAATATTATAAAGCTGAGGAATATCATCAAAAATATATTAAAAAAACTGGCTTATATTGCGCAAGTTAATATCTAATTGATTAATTTATATTAATGAGTGAAGATTTTTTTTATGCATTAGTATCGGGTTGGTTCATACTAGCTGTATTTTGGGTAATAATAATTATGTTTATATCAATAAGAAAGCCTCCAAAATCTAAATTAACAATTAATATGATTATTAATTCAGTTATTTTATTTTTGATTTTATTTCTACTTATTTTCTTATTTAAGTAGCGCCGATTCGTTTTTTTATTAAAATTAATATCTAGATATAGTATGTGAAAATGATTTTAATACTAACATATTGATAATTAACAACTATTTAATAATTTGTATTGAATACTGGTTTTTTCATAAATATAAACTACCTCGAAATTAATAACGGAATAATAAATGTCTATTTTAAAAAACTATTTTAAACAAAACAGCGTTATGCACAGCTTTTCAAGTTGTCAGTGGCCAATAGGTGATCCTCAAGAAAAAGAATTTCACTTTTGTGAAGCTACTACTGTAGCTGGTAAACCATATTGCCAAAGTCACTGTGATGTTGCTTATATTGACGAAAAAGAGCTTAAAAAAGAAAAAGAGTCTCAAAAAAATCGTCGCATTGCAGCATAAACTTTACTTTATATTACTAAAGATTATCTAAAAAAAAAGTAAACGTCATTTATTGACATTATTTTCTATATTTTTAATATATAGAATGTAATGTTAATTAATCTTCTAAGTAAACTTAATTTTGATGGTACACTTATAATAGTTGATCACAAAAATAATAAATATAAATTTGGTAGCTCTAATCCTATAGTAAAAATAAAATTAGTTAACAAATCTATTGAAAGAAAATTGTTTCTCAACCCAAGTTTATATATTGGTGAAGCATATATGAATAAAGAACTTTTAATTGAGCAAGGTTCAATCGAAGATTTTATTAATCTTGTTACAAACTGCTATGATGATTTTGTATCAAATAATAATTTTTATAGGTTTTATGAATATTTATCATCTATATTTATGTCTTTCCAACAGATAAACCAATTAGTTAATTCTAAGAAAAATGTAGCTCATCATTATGATATTGATGAAAATCTTTACAAATTATTTCTTGATAAAGACATGCAATATTCTTGCGGATATTTTCATAACGAAAACATAAGCTTAGACCAAGCACAGAAAGATAAAAAACAACATATAATCAATAAACTACAAATAAATGAGAGTATGAATATTCTTGATATTGGATGCGGTTGGGGCGGTATGGCAATTGAAATTGCAAAATCAACTGGAGCAAAAGTTAAAGGCATAACATTATCTGAAAATCAATTTAAAACTGCATCAGAAAGAGCGCAAAAGGAAGGTTTAAATGATAAGGTAACTTTTGCTATTCAAGATTATAGAAATGAAAAAGAAACATATGACAGAATAGTTTCAGTAGGTATGTTTGAGCATGTTGGTATTAAATACTTTAAAACTTACTTTAAGAAAGCTCACGACATCTTAAAAGACAATGGTGTTTTTCTTCTTCATACAATTGGTCAAAGAGGAAAACCAACAGCAACAAGTCCTTGGATAAGGAAATATATATTTCCAGGAGGTTATATTCCATCATTATCTGAAATTATGAAAGAGACACAAAAACTTAATATTAATGTAACAGATGTTGAAATACTAAGATTGCATTATGCTCACACTCTTTCGCATTGGTACAAAAATGTATTAGAAAATAAAGATAAAATTATTAAAATATTTGATGAACGTTTTTTTAGAATGTGGGAATTCTATCTTCTTGCAAGCAAGTACTCGTTTGTTAATATGGGCAATGTTGTTTTTCAAATACAAATAGCAAAAAATATTAACAATCTACCACTAACAAGAAATTATATTTATAACTAATATTTATAGTTATTGCAAATAATATAATGGTGATGTACTTTTTATAATAAATGTCACAAAGTTTAAATAATTATATCATTAGAGCTTCTATTTTTTTAGTTTTAGTATTTATAATTATTGTTTTATTATATCCTGTTTTACAAAATGCTTTTTTATCTAACATATTTATAAATCTTATTATTTTATTAGCTTTAATTGCTGGAATTCTTTTTAATTTTTTCCATCTTGTAAATTTAAATTATAAATTTATTTCATTTTCAAATTTTAACATTACCAACTCTATAGAATCTTTTACAAATTTAAGAGGAGTAGATAAAAATATTTCGTTGGAGCTCAAAAAACTTGATGGAAGATTTGTTTTTAAAAGTTCTTCTATTAATAGACTAATTGAAAATTCTGACATGACTCTCGTTAGTATTAGAGAAACTTCTAGGTATTTAGTGGGCCTTTTAGTGTTCTTAGGATTACTTGGAACTTTTTGGGGTTTACTTAAAACAATTGGTTCAGTTGGCAATGTAATTAGTGGCTTAGGAATAGATGATACAAATGTCGCTGGTTTTTTTAATTCGTTAAAAGATGGATTGAATGCACCACTTGAAGGAATGAGTATTGCTTTTAGTAGTTCACTTTTGGGGCTTGCAGGCTCATTAATTCTAGGTTTGTTAGATTTAAATTTAGGACAAGCTCAAAACAAATTCAGTCAATATTTTGAAAAAACCTTATCTTCAAATTCATCACCAGAATTTACTAATATGAAAGATACACCTACAACAGAAGCGATACAAAAAATTTATGATAATTTAGATAATATTGTAAATGCTTTAAAAAAATCTTCAGATAATCAAACTAAAATATCAGAAAATTTAAATAAATTTAATGAAAGCCTAAACAAAATTAGTGCCAACTCATCTAATCTCGATAAACAACTTTCAAATTTTTTATCAACTCAACTTAATACACAGTCAAGTTTAATCAATTTAACTGATCAGATAAGTAAAAATGGAATATTAGAAGCAAAACAAATAAGTAAATATTTTCAGAATATCGAAAAAGAATTAAAGAAAATTAAAAAATAATAATGACTACTAGGTCTTTAAGAAATAGACTTGCTGATACAACAAACATTTGGCCAGGCTTTGTTGATGTGCTTGCTACTCTTTTAATTGTTATAATTTTTGTTTTGATGGTATTTACTGTTTCACAAATTTATTTGAGTGATGCTATTTCAGGAAGAGATAAGGCCTTAAAAGATCTAAGAGTACAAATTAATGAATTATCAAAAATTTTAGTTATTGAAACCCAAGATAAAGAACAGGCACTTTCTAAATTGTCAGATACTCAAGGACAACTTCAAGAAAGTCAATCAATTTTAAAATCAGAACAACTGCTTAGCGAACAACTTCAAGAAGATATTGCAAAAAAACGTTCAGAATTATTTGTTCAAGAGCAAAATATTTTAGCATTATCTAATCAAATTAGTAACTTACTTAACGAATTAAGAATTGTTGCAAATGCACTAGAAACTTATGAAGGGCAAAAAATTACCTTACTTGAAACTGAAGGTTTGGGAGAGAGAATCAATAAAGCTCTTGCAACAAGAATTGATCAATTAAAAATACTTAATCAGGAACTTGATAATGCTAATATAAAACTATTAGAAAGTGAAAACTTGCTCAAGGATACAATTGCTGAATTAAATGAAAAAAATAAAAACCTTCTAGCAATTAATGAAAGCTTAGGAATTGAAGATGGAGGAATTGAAGAACAATTATTAGCTATACAAAATAATAATGAAAAACTAATGAAATTAAATAATGAATTAGAAAAAACAAATACTAAGCTTTCTTTAAGAGACGAAGAGTTGCAAAATCAAATAGCTCAATACCAAGAATTAACCAATGATTTGCTTGAAATAAATGATAGCTTGGGGCTTAAAGATGCATCATTAAAAGAACAGCTTGATGCAATTAGATTTAAAAATGAAGAATTAGCTAGGCTGAATAAAAATTTAATTCAAAAAGATAGTACAATTTTTAATTTAAGAGGAAAAATATCCGAATTAAATGATATTTTATCACTATCTAAAGAAAAACAAGATAAACAATTAGAAAATCTTGAATTACTTGAAAACCAAATAACTTTACTAGAGTTAGAAAATCAGAACCAAAAAGAAACATCATTAGAAGAAATCAAGGAAATGGAAAATCAAGCTTCAAAAACCTTAGAGCAGATAGAAACACTTTCAATTCAAATTGATACTTTGCAACAAGAAATAGCATTATTAAATAATGCTCTAGAGGCCAGTGAAAGAGATACATTAATTAAGGATTTAGAGATTGAAGTTTTAGGAGAAAAATTAAATAAAGCTCTAACTTCAAAAGTATTTGAATTACAAAAATATCGATCAGAATTTTTTGGAAAACTTCAATCTATTTTAGGAGATAGAGAAGATATTAAAATTGTTGGTGATAGATTTATTTTTGAGTCAGAATTATTATTTGAGTCCGCATCAGCTGATTTAGAAATTTCTGGTAAACAAAAACTAAGTGAAATAGGGTTAACATTAAAGGAGACAACTAATCAAATACCCAACGATATTGACTGGATAATTATGGTTGAAGGTCATACAGATAAAAGACCAATTAAAACTGTTCAATATCCTTCTAACTGGGAACTATCAACAGCAAGAGCAAATTCTGTACTAAAACTTTTACTTGAGCTTGGTTTTTCTCCAAATAGATTAGCAGCAGCTGGATATGGTGAGTTCTATCCAATTAGTTTAGGAGAACTAGATAGTGATTATCAGCAAAATAGAAGAATTGAGCTTAAATTAACTTCAAGATAATTTGCCTTAAATTGAACATAAAGGGATCATAATATAAATTAAGTGAAACTTTTATTTACATTTTTTTCATTAACACTTTACTCCTCTTTTTTATATGCAGGATGTGATGATCAACCATCAAATGAGGTCGATTGGACTAATTGTAATTTTGTAGAAAACCTAGATTTATCAGGTGCAGGTTTGGCTAACTCTCAAATGTCTGGAGTTAACTTATCACTTTCAAATTTTGAAAAATCACAAATAAACAACTCTAATTTATCAATAGGTAATTTTATATTTTCTAATTTTAGTAACTCCAATTTATATGCATCAAATTTGCAAGGTGCGAATTGTAATAATGCAAATTTTGATAATGCCAACTTAGCAAAAGTTAATTTTGAAGGGTCAAATTTATATGGAGCTTCTTTTAAAGGTGCAAATTTATATGAAGCAAATTTGTTAGGCGCAAATCTTTCAGGAGCTATATTTGAGGAAGCTAATTTATCTAATGCTATTTGGGTTGATGGAAAAAAATGCTCTCTAGGTTCTATAGGTTCTTGCCAGTAATACTAATAACTATGTTATTAGTAGGATGTAAAATGTCATCGACTTCAACTCTAGAAGAAGGGGATGATAATAAAGTTGATTTCAAGATAACTGGTAGTAAGGAAAGCGGACTTAAAGTAAAAAACTAAATTATTAATTTACTTTTAACAAAATTAATGATTTTAGTTGGATCTAATGTTTCAAAATAATTATTTATATGCTTTTACTGTTGTTTTTCTTGCAGGAATATTTTGGAGCTTTGGTGCCTTAACAGTAAGATATATGATTGATGGTCATGCTTATGTTTTTC
>MDSV01196554.1_pt1 | contig 10303 bp, 12 predicted proteins | sample 810851 | NCBI WGS metagenome assembly MDSV01 (sample SAMN05326640, study PRJNA326480) | marine metagenome | isolation source: seawater | place: Atlantic Ocean: North East | collected 2012
TATAGGTTCGGATATTAAATGGTTGAGAGAATTGATAGACATTTTGAAAAATGAATCTAGTGATCCTAAAGAATTTATGGACTTATTAAAAATAGATCTCTTTGACAGAGAAATTTATGTATTTACTCCTGCAGGAGATTTGATTCAATTGCCTGCAGGTTCTACTCCGGTTGATTTTGCTTTTGAAGTTCACACGCAGGTAGGGATGCATTGTTTAGGTGCAAAAGTTAATCATCAGTTAGTAACCTTAAATGTAGAGTTAAAAAGTGGCGATGTTGTTGAAATTATTACGGGTAAAAAACAAACACCTAGTATAAACTGGAAAAAGTTTGTTGTGACCAGTAAAGCTGCTAATGCTATTAACAAATATCTAAAAAATACAAGCAGGGCTGAGAGTGTGAAATTAGGTAAAGAAATATTATTTAAAACTTTAAGGAGAATGAAAATTTATGGTCAAAAAGATGTATATATTGAAGCTTTTAATAATTTTGGTTTCAGTGATCAAGAATCATATCTTTCATCGATTGGGCAAGGGAAAATAACATTTAGAGAAATTCATAAAAAAATAAATCCCATTCAATCTGAAAAGAGTGATTTAACATACAAGAAGATAGGAGATGCAATTGAGAATGTTTTGCGTCCTAAAGATGGAATTATATTAGACGGAATTAATAATCTTATGATTAAATATGGTAAGTGTTGCAGCCCAATACCCGGAGATGATGTAATTGGTTTTGTAACTAGAGGAAGGGGTCTTACCGTTCATAGAATGGGTTGTCACAGCTTGCCATTAGTTACACAAGATGAGGATAGGTTAGTTGATGTTGATTGGAATTTACCAAGAGATGCAATATTTAATTCTAGGTTAAAAATTATAGGAATGGACTACAAAGGTTTATTGAAAGATCTATCAGAATGTATTGGATCGCAAAATATAAATATTGCAAGTGTAGACATTAAAGTAAATGGCGCAGTTGCTACTGCTTACTTTATAGTGCAAATAAAAAATAAAAGGCAGTTAGATAGATTAATTAAGAAATTATACAATGTCAGGCATGTTGATAAGGTAGAAAGAATAGGAAAATAGTATGCAAGTTAAAACGTTTACGAAAAGAGATATAGCAAAAATTATTGGAAGAAATCTAAATACAAGTATAAGAAAGTCAATAACATATACTGATGAAGTATTCAATGCAGTTAGAGAGTTATTATGCAAAGATCAGGATTACATTAGAGTGGAAATAAGAAATTTTGGTGTTATTGAAAGTAAGCCCGCTAAAGCAAAACCTAAAGCAAGAAACCCAAGAACTAATGAAGAAATTTTCGTACCTGCGCACAAAAAAACACATTTTAAACCAGGAAAACTTTTAAAAGAGCACCTAAAAAAGCCGATTTAATTAAATGGGTAGAAGTTTGGGAATTGACTTAGGCAGTAAACGAGTTGGGATAGCGTTATCTGATAATTCTAATATAATAGCATCCCCCTTTAAGACTTTAATCTTTAATAATCAGAAAGATTTGCTAAACCAGCTAGGAGAACTTATCAATGAATTTGATGTTAAGACTATTGTTTTAGGTTTACCATTGAATATGAGTGGAATAGATTCACCTCAAACAAAAAAAATTAGAGATTTTAAATCTTCCCTTTTAATATTTAACATACCAATAATCTATGAAGATGAAAGGCTAAGTTCAGTTAGTGCGAAAAAATCAATGGTTATTCAAAATATAAAAACTGGACATAATAAATCTGAAATTGATATGCGTGCAGCTGCAATCATATTGCAACAACATCTAGATAAAATAAATAATTGAATTTTTTTTTAAATCTAAATCCATTGATTCAGGTTATTATCTCTGGATTTATTACTGGTTTAGCATTTCACCCTCTTGGCCTTGGTTTTTTAGCATGGGTTTCTTTTGTTCCGTTAGTTCATGTTTTTAATATTTCAAATTTTAAAAAAAACATTACCTACGGCTATATATTTGGTTTATCATTTAATTTAACTGCTTTTTATTGGATTGGTGCCAATTCTGGAGCTGGCATATTAACAGTACTTGGTAGCTTATTTGCTGCGGTCTTTTACCTTGCTTCTTTTTGGGCTGGAGCAGGGTTCTTGTTTTCGCTTATTTCAAAAGAAGATCAGCATATATCAGGTAATATATTTTTTCCTTTCATCATTGTAATAATTGAATATGTAAGGAGTTTTGGCGCTCTTGGTTTTCCTTGGTCAAACCTCGCTCTTACTCAGACAAAATACATTTATTTTATTCAGTTTATTGAAGTAACAGGTACATACGGTGTGTCATTTGTCATTATTGGATTTAATATAATATTATATAATGTTACTCAAAAAAAGATTTCTTTAATAAAGGGATTATCTTTTATTTCATTTTTATTAATTGGGTTGTCTATTGCAGGCATAGGCAGAATTATGTCATTACCAAAATCAAATCAAGATATTACCGTTGCTGTTGTTCAACCAAATGTTAATCCAAATACTAAATGGAAAAACAAAAAAGAGATTATAGCTTTTATGGATTCTTTACACCAAGAGTCCATAAAATTTAAACCTGAGCTAATTGCTTTTCCGGAAACTGCATTACCTTCTTATCTAGTTAGAGACAATAGAACAAGGAGTATTTTGCAGAATACAGTAGACAGTTCTGACATACCATTGTTAACAGGTACAATACATACATCTTTTGAAAATAATTCTAGGTATTACTACAATAGTTCTATGTTTATTATCCCGCAAAGAAAATATGAGCTATACTCAAAAATACATTTAGTACCATTCGCCGAGTACGATTTATTACCTTCTATTTTCCACCCTCTCACAAAATTAAATATTAATATAGATAGAGGAAATTTTAAATCAGGTAACGATTATAAGGTATTTAAGTATGAAAATCTTTTATTTTCAAATTTAATTTGTTACGAGTCTTCAATTCCAAAGATATCGAGAACATTTGTTTCTAAAGGAGCTGAATTCCTAATCATCCAAGCAAATGATGGTTGGCTTGGCAGTTCATTTGGTCCCTATCAGCATTTTGAGTTAGCAAGACTAAGGGCTATTGAAAACCGCATTCCTATAGTAAGGTGTGCTAACACTGGTATTTCTGGAATTATTAACTTTGATGGTTCTGTTAAAACAAAAGTGAAATTAAATGAAGAAAAAATAATTTTTGCGAGTCTAAGTACTAACAAAAATGGAAGCTTTTATACAAAATATGGAGATATATTTGCTATAATCATCTCAATCATTATTTTAATTGTAATGTCATATAAATGCAGAAAATATTTTTAATAACATTTTTTTGTTTTAGCCTATGTTATGGTTTCTTTCCTATTCACCCTGTAGCTAAATCTTTTTTAATGCCTGGCTCAGGTGAAAGAGAATTGGGTTATCATAAATCATCAAAATTTTTTATGCAATCTGAAATTGTGTTATTTGCAGCTTGCTATTCCGCTTTTAAAACATCTGATCTAATTGAGAATAAATACATCTCGTATGCTGCAAAACATGCCGGAGCAACTACCCCAATTGACGAAAGATACTGGACGGATATTGGTAATTATAATACTAATAATGACTTTGATTCTGAACATTTAAGAATGAGAGATTCTAAGGAGGGGCAATGGTCAGACCACCCATGGGATTGGCAGTCGGATCATATTAAGAGAAAAAAATTTGAGAATATGAGAATAAAAAGTGATAAATATTTTCTTGTTGGAAAATTTTTAGTTGGGGGTGTAGTAATGAATCATATAATCTCGAGTATAAACACTTTATATATTTATAGAATTAATGAGGATAATACTCTTTCTTTGAAACCATCAATCCAAAAATCAAATGGGATTTATATGTATGGTTTATCTATAGAGTTTTAAAAAATATTTTTTGCATAGATATAAAATAGTTATTCAATATGATGGGTCATTTTTTAAAGGGTGGCAACTGCAAAAAAATGAAAAGACAGTGCAAGGTGATATTGAAAACGCGTTAATGACTATAGCTAGATCTAAATCCCGCATAATTGTAAAAGGCTCTGGTAGGACAGATGCTGGGGTGCATGCAATAGGTCAAGTTGCACATTTTGATTTAAATACCAATTTAACTGAAAACCAACTTAAAAATGCCTTGAATTTTTACATTGATGAAAATTGTAAGATCATGTCTTTATGCAAAACCCATGATAGGTTTGATTCTAGATTTGATGCAAAAAATAGAATATATAAATACCAAATCTATATTGGCAAATCTATATTATATCGAAACCAAGCTTGGTTAAAAAATGATAGTATTAATATAAAAATTTTAAATCAATTAGCAGAGTTGATCATTGGGGAACATGATTTTTTATCTTTTGCAAAATATAATCCAGAAATAAAAAATACTAGATCAACTATCTATTTTTCTAAATGGTATTTAGAAGAATATTTATTATCATACAAAATATGTGCTAATAGATTTTTGCATCACATGATAAGATATCTTGTTGGAATGATGGTAGCAGTATCTGAAGGTAGGTTTTCCGTAAAACATTTTAAAACCTTGTTGCATGAACCACGAAAGAATGTTCAAATTCACAAAGCACCATCCTGTGGTCTACAGTTATTAGAAGTAGAATATGATTAAAAATAATGCCTTAAACATGACTTTTTTTCTAATTGTTGGCTTATTATATGGTCAATCGGACATTTATAATTCCCGTAAAAATGCTATTACCAGTGCTATTGAAAGGGTAGGTCCAGCCGTTGCGAGTATAAATGTTGAGCAAACTGTTAGTGCTTATTCCTCGCCTGATCCGTTTTTTCGTTATTTTTTTCCACCTGAAATATACCCTGTGAAAAGTTCTGGCAGTGGTGTCGTAATTAGTCCAGATGGTTACGTTTTAACAAATACTCATGTCGTTGAGAAAGCTTCTAAAATAACTGTAACTTTATCCGGAGGTGAAACCTTTGATGCGGAAGTTATAGGTATAGATAAGACCTCCGATTTAGCATTATTGCGTTTAGATGGTAAGGATTTTCCATATGCAGATTTGGGAGATTCAGATGGTTTAATCATTGGAGAGTGGGTAATTGCTTTAGGTAATCCATTTGAGTTATTTAGTATAAGTAACCAGCCTACAGCAAGCGTAGGAATAATTAGTGCTAATCATATGGATTTTGGAATGCAGAAAGAATCTGGAAGGGTTTTACAGAATATGATTCAGACTGATGCAGCTATAAATCCTGGTAATTCAGGGGGACCATTAGTTAATTCAAGTGGAGAAGTTATTGGAATTAATACATTTATTTTTACAGGTTCAAATCATAACCGAGGTTCTATTGGTATAGGATTTGCGATACCCATCAATACAGCAAAAAGAATAGCTAAAGAATTAAAAACTTCAGGAAGTATTGATAGAAGTTTTACTACTGGTTTGGTGGTTCAGCCTTTAACAAGAGGGTTAATAAGACATTTAAATATTCCATTTAGAAATGGCGTTATTACCGTGCATGTTGATAAAAATAGCCCTGCTCAAAAGGCAGGAATTTCCATTGGAGATATAATTGTGACTGCTGCAAACAAAAATGTAAATTCACCTTCAGATATTAGGGATATCATAGCTGAAAAAGACTTGAGGTCGGGCGATAAAATAAAATTTAAAATTTATCGCGATGGTGGATATTTAAATGTTAAACTTAGATTAGGATCATACAAATGAGATTAGCTCCTGAAGGAAATATTATTGTTTACCCTGTCTTTTTCATTCTATTAATATCATTTGGATCTGATTTTATTTTTAGTACTAAATATTTAGTTTTTTTAAACATCTTTCTTCTAGTTGTATTTATTTTTTGTTTAAATTTTTTTAGAGATCCTAAAAGAAATCTCCCTGCTGATGAAAACTGTATAGTTTCTCCTGCAGATGGTAAAATAATTAAGATAAAAGAATTTGAAGATCCTGTGACCAAAGAAAAATTAAGATTAGTGTCAATTTTTTTGAGTGTTTTTAATGTTCACTCAAATCGCATGCCTGTTAATGGTACAATAAAAAGTGTTGAATATATAAAAGGTGATTTTTTAGCTGCTTTTGACCATAAAGCTTCGGAGGAGAACGAAAGGACTGAGATTTTCATAGAGACAATTTTCGGCTCTATGATTGTGAAGCAAATAGCAGGACTTGTTGCTAGGAGGATCTTGTGCTATGCGAAAGAAAATGAAAAGATGTTAGCTGGAGATAGGTTGGGTTTCATTAGATTTGGTTCAAGGACGGATATCATTTTACCGCATAAAGTAACCTTAAACATTGAATTAAACCAGAAAGTGTATGGTGGGCAAACTATTATAGGAAAATATGAAGTCTAAAATTTCAACAAAAAGATTTTTCCCTAATGCGCTTACTATTTTAAATATGTTCTTGGGATTTTTATCAATAATATTTATCATGAAAGGTCAATATTTTGATGCAGGGCTCTTTATCCTACTAGCTGGTTTAATGGATATATTTGATGGTAAAATAGCTAGATCACTTGGAATCTCTTCAAAATTTGGTGTTGAGTTTGATTCTTTAGCAGATGTAGTATCTTTTTGTGTGGCACCATCATTACTTGTATATAATTTATATTGTGAAAATCTTAATTACATAGTTGGTGCTATTTTTAGCTTCATACCTCTCATTGCTGGGACCGTAAGGCTAGCTAAATATAATTTAGATACAGATGAGGATAATCCTAAAAGCTACTTTGTTGGATTATCCACACCAATATCTACCGTAACAATACTATCTTTCATGTATTTTAGTATTCATGCTGGTGGTCCAAATAATTATGGTGATTCAAGGCTCGGCATAATATTGGTTTGCACTCTGGGTTTATTGATGTTAAGCCCAATCCATTTTCCAAAAGTGCCTCTCATTACTTTTAAATCAAGTTCATCCAACTCTTTTTTATTGATGATCTTGATTGTATGCACTGCATCTTTAATTATATGGAAAGGGTTTGCTCTTCTTCCAATATGTCTAGGTTACATTATTTCGAATGTATTAGTTTGGATTTTTAAAATAAGACCGAGTAATATTCAATTAAAGAAAAGACCATAGTTTAATTGAAATTTTTGATTTGCAAAAACGCAAAGTACATATAATTGTTATATCTCTTTTTGTAGGCGCTATTTTTGGAGGCGTGTTTGGAAACATTTTTTCTTTAGTACTTCCAGAGAGCGTAGTAAAAGATTTTTTTCTAACATCAATTAATTTTGATCTAGGTGGAATAGTTAACAATGAAACTGGTGTGTTAATAATTGACTTAAAAGTAATTGTTTTAAAATTTGGATTATCAATGAGTTTTAATTTTACTAGTGTGATTGGTATTGCGGTTGCTTATTATATTTTAAGGTATCTACGCTAAAGTAAAGTGGAGTATTTATGGTGAATTTTCAATTTCAGCTTGCATTTTTCAATTTGGGGCCATGGGAAATTTTATTAGTATTAATAGTAATCCTAGTCTTATTTGGTGCGAAAAGACTTCCTGAGCTCGCTAGGGGCCTGGGCTTAGGTATTAATGAGTTCAGAGATGCAGTTGATTCTAGTAAGAAAGAAATAATGGATGTTATGGATTCTGACAAAGTCGATAATAAAACTAGTGATTCAGAAGAATGATTTTTTGATTTAATAGTTCATTTTATTTTTTCTGAACAATTTTACTTCTTTTTAGTTAATTATAATAATTAACACAAAAAATATTTTGAATTTTTACGATCCTCTTTATTTTATTTTATTATTTATAGTTCCAGTTGCTTTTTATTTTCATTTTAGAAAAAGCAAGACCTACGAGGGGACTATATTATTTCCTTCAAAAAGTCTATTTCCCAAAAATATTTTATCAAGAGCTAAATTAAAATTTAGAATACTTAGATTATTTGAAATTTTAATTCTTGTTTTGATAGTTATAGCTCTTGCAAGGCCACAAAAAGTTGAAGAGTTAAGTCAAAAGAAGATAAATGTTATTGATATTTTAATGGTTCTGGATATTTCAAGCAGTATGCTAGCAGATGATTTTCCGCCCAACCGCCTCGAAGTAGTCAAAAACACAGCAAAAGAGTTTATTAAGTCTAGGGAAGGAGACAGGATTGGTGTAGTTGTTTTCGCTGGTCAATCCTTTATTCAATGCCCACTAACTACAGATGTTAAGGTTCTTTTAAATTTAGTTGATGAAATAGATGTTGCTAATAAAGATTTTGATGGAACAGCTATTGGTATGGCAATTGCTAATGCTACGAATAGATTAAGGGAGAGTCGATCTGAAAGTAAGATTATGATACTATTATCCGATGGAAGTAACAATAGCGGCGAAATTGACCCAGCTACTGCTGCGAAATTAGCAAACGAGTTTGGAATAAAAATATACACTATTGCTGCTGGAACGGACAATTCAATTTCTAGAATTCCTGGAAGAGGATTAATTCGTAATGAAATTGATATAAATACATTAAAAGATATTTCAAAAGAAACTGGTGGTCAATTTTTCCGAGCTACAGATAAAGAGGCACTATCACAAATTTATGCTAGGATAGATGAGCTCGAAAGGTCAGAAATAGAAGTGAGAAACTTTACTGATTATGAAGAATTATTTCGTTGGTTCCTTGTGCCTGCATTATTTTTATCTCTAACTTATTTTGTACTAAAAAGATATATTTTTAAGGTAATTATTTAGTGAGTTTTAGTAGCCCCTACTTTTTATTTTTTTTAATTCCTGTGATAATAATGTTTTTTAGGGATTTTTTATTTTATGAAAACACTGATCTTTTTCCACAGGCAAACGATAAGAATAAAGAAATAAATTATGCAAATATCAATTACACAAATCATAAAATCTTAAGGTATTTATTTTTTGCTGGAATTATGTGTTTAATTTTGTCTATCGCTGGACCGCAATTTGGTTCCAAAGTAAAAAAAGTAGAACGAAAAGGAGTAGACCTTGTGATTGCTTTTGATACATCCATAAGTATGGATGCTATGGATGTTAAGCCCTCTAGAATTGAAAAAGCTAAATACGAAATAGGTAAATTAATTCAAGGTTTAAAAGGGGATAGAGTTTCTTTGATAGTATTTGCTGGCACAAGTCATTTATACCTTCCTCTAACAACAGACTATGAGGCAGCTCAATTATTTTTGTCTGCAATTGACACTAAAATGATTCCAAATCAAGGTACTTCACTTAGCTCCGCTATTAAAAAAGCAATCGAAACAGTAAAGAAAGATCAAAACAAATATAAAGTTGTTATCCTAATTAGTGATGGCGAGGACCACGAGGGAAATGCGATTGAATTTTCAAATCAAGCAAATGAATTAGGTATTGATATTCACTCAATAGGAATAGGTTCAGATTTAGGGGGTCTGGTTCCTATCAGGTCGGTAAAAAATGATGCTAAAGATTTTAAAAGAGATAAAAACGGGAAGCTAATAACCTCAGTTTTGAATAAAAAAATTTTAAAAGATATAGCTGCTGCTGGTAATGGCAATTATTTTCAATTTTCAAATGAAGGTCATAGTCATTTAGATTTAAACAATGCTATAGATGCTATGGAAAAGAGGAAGATAAACTCTCATGAGTACTCTGAGTATGAAGATAGGTATCAGCCACTGACTTTATTTTCATTTATATTATTTATGGTATCCTTTTTACTTCCTACACGGAAAATGAAAAAAATAAAATGAGGTTTTTAACTTATTACTTTTTTTTTCTTGCAAATTTAATTATTGCTAACGATAAAGGTATGGAACTGTTTAATAGTGGTAATTATAAAGAAGCAGCAGAATATTATAGCTCGATTTTAAAAGAAAGAATTAAAGATAATGCTGCTAATTTTAGCTTGGGAGCAAGTCATTATTATATGGAAGATCATCTGTCTGCATTAAAAAGATTTGAGCAGGTTCTAAGTTCTGAAGATAGAATGCTCCAGTCAAAAGCTTTATACAACATAGCGAGAATTTTGCAAGATCAAAATGAATTGGATAAAAGTTTAAGTTTATATAAAAAATCGCTTCAATTAAATCCAAACGATATTGATTCAAAAATCAATTATGAATTGTTAAAAAAAATGATAAATCAGCAAAATTCTCAACAGCAACAAAGTGAGCAGAATCAAGAAAGTTCAGAAGAGCAACAAAGTGATCAGGGCCAAGAAGGCTCCGAACAGCAACAAAGTGATCAGAATCAAGAAAGTTCAGAAGAGCAACAAAGTGATCAGGGCCAAGAAGGCTCAGAACAGCAACAAAGTGATCAGGGCCAAGAAGGCTCCGAACAGCA
>MDSV01202568.1_pt1 | contig 10303 bp, 10 predicted proteins | sample 810851 | NCBI WGS metagenome assembly MDSV01 (sample SAMN05326640, study PRJNA326480) | marine metagenome | isolation source: seawater | place: Atlantic Ocean: North East | collected 2012
ATAATTCAAAAAATATCGAATTAACAATAGAAAATGACTCTTTTTTATAAGATAAACCAATAATTAAAATTTTAATTTTCTTTTTTAATTTTTGGAATTTTGAAGCAAATAAATTTGTTTTTCTGTAAGAATTTATATTCATTAAATTATTCATTGATTTTTTTATTAAATTATTTTTCGTATTCACTAGGTAGAAATAATCTCTTTCTAAATGGCCACCTGAGATTGAAATTGATGGATTTAAGTAAGCATTTTTGCCGATTCTTTTATCATTTTTTAAGACATTGAGTATTCTTGAAAAATTTAGACTTTTATCTCTAGAATATTCATCCATCAAATTTGCGTATGAAACACTAAAAAATAAAAATATATTTATAGAAATTTTAATTAATTCTGCCTCTTCGTAAGAAAAAAGATATTTTTTACATCTAAATTTTTTAAAAAACCTTTTTAGAAACTTTAAGTTTGAATTTTGACCTCCAAAAATTAATTGGCTTGGAAATAAAAATCTTTTTTGAGCTTCACCCATTTTAAGAGTATCCACCATATACAAAACATCAATTTTTTTATTTGGATATTTATTTTTTAATTTTTTTGTGAATCCAACAGGAATTTGAGATGTTACTATAAGTTTAATTTTTTTATTGAACTTGATTTTACTTATTTTTTTAAAGTATTTTTCTATTAAATAAACCTTCGGTTTTCCACTTTTTAAATCTAAAGGCGTATCTAAAGTTAAAAAAATAACTTTGTATTTATTTATTTCTTTTTCCGAATTAAGAATTTTAATATTTGAAATTTTTTTTACTTTGTTAAGTTCTGGTTCCTCGATAGTAAACTTTTTTTTCTTAAATTTTTCAAGATTGTTTAAATTAAAATCAAATACAGCAGCTGAATTTATTTTTTGGGACCAACAATATGAATAAACTTGTCCAATATGCGTTAAGCCTATAAAAAGAGGAATATTTACCATCAAATCTTTTCTTTAATATTCTGATTCTTTTATCACTTTAAGTTTTGTTTTAAAGAATTAATAGAAATCCCTACAAATTATAGTATCAAAAAAATCATTTATTTGGACCTATTGGTGAAAATGGTATATTTCTGTAAAGCAAAATCAAGAACTTTAAATAATATGTACTCTTTATAAAAAACAGTGAAAAAAAAATTTAAAAAAATTCTATGTTTTGATATTGATAACGTGGTTTGCATTACAGATGGTAAAAACTATAAGAATGCAAAACCAAATCAACCTGGTATTGATAAAATAAATTTATTGTTTGAAAGAGGATATATGATAAAATTGTTTACTAGTCGATTTATGGGACGTAATAAAGATAATAAAATGAAAGCAAAAAAACAGGGATATAAAATGACAGCAAAACAGTTAAAAAGATGGAATTTAAGTTACCATGAACTTCATTTTGGAAAGCCCTCTTTTGATTTGTATATTGATGATAAATCGATTTATTTTAAAAAAAAGTGGTACAAAGATATTGAAAAATTTTTTTGAAAATTATGACTGATAAACATATAAATAATTTTTTTTCTGGTACAGAATTAATTTCAAAACTAATTAATAAAAAGAAAATTAAAAAATTAGCTGAAGAGATTTTTAAAGTTAAAAAAAAACAAGGAAGATTGTTTTTTCTTGGAGTAGGAGGTAGTGCGGGTAATTGTTCGCATGCAGTTAATGATTTTAGAAAAATTTGCAATATAGAGAGTTATTGTCCTACTGATAATGTTTCTGAATTAACTGCTAGAATTAACGATGAAGGTTGGGAAACTAGTTATCAAGAATGGTTGAAATCAAGTAATTTGAGTAGAAAAGATGCAATTTTTATTATGTCTGTTGGTGGTGGTAATTTAAAAAAGAACATTAGCGTTAATTTAATTAAATCAATAATTTTTGCAAAAAAAAAAAAACGCAAAAGTTTTTAGTATAGTTGGAAGAAAGGATGGATATGCCTTCAAGAATGCTGATGTGTGTATAGATATTCCAAATATTGATAACAAACTAATCACCCCATATTCTGAGGGCTTTCAAGCTATTATATGGCATTGTTTGGTATCGCACCCAATTTTACAAGATAATAAAACTAAATGGTAATCATGAATGTTGAAAGATTTTAAAGTAAAAATATTTGCTGACGGTGCTGATTTAGAAAATATTAAATTTTTAAGTACAAAGACATATATAAAAGGTTTTACAACAAATCCTTCTCTAATGAGAAAAAAGGGTGTTTCAGATTATAAAAATTTTGCATTAGAAGTGTTAAAAAACTGCCAAAATAAACCCGTTTCATTTGAAATATTTGCTGATGATTTAGGTGATATGGAAAGACAAGCAATTGAAATATCTAAATGGGGAGAAAATGTTAATGTTAAAATTCCTGTAACTAATACAAAGGGAGAGTCAACTAAAGAATTAATCAAGGCGCTTTCAGAGAGAAAAATAATTTGCAATATTACAGCTATACTTACAATTGAACAATTAAAAACGATTGTTAATGCTCTTGATGTAAACACACCAGCTATACTATCTATTTTTGCTGGTAGAATTGCAGACACTGGTATTAATCCCTCTCCTATTATGGCTGAGGCAGTTAAAATAGCAAAAAGTAAACCTAAATCTCAAATTCTTTGGGCTAGCACTCGTGAACTATTTAATATCTTTCAAGCAGAAAGCACTGGTTGTCAAATAATCACAATACCCCATGATATAATTAACAAATTTCATTTATTGGGAAAAGATCTAACTGATTTATCTTTAGAAACTGTAAAAACATTTTATAAGGATGCCAAATCAGCAGGATTTAAGATTGATATTAATGATTAAAAATAAATCTATTTTTATTACAGGTGGTGCAGGATATGTTGGCAGTAGACTTGTAACTGAGTTGTTAAAGGAGGGTTATAAAGTTACAGTTTATGACATAATGTATTATGGTCATGATTTTTTTCCTAAATCGAATAATTTAGATATTGTAGAAGGTGATATTAGAGATAGTGCAAACCTAGAGAAAACTTCTAGAAATCATGATGTATTCTTAAATTTAGCGTGTATATCAAATGACAATAGTTTTGAGCTTGATGAAAATCTTTCAACAAGTATTAATCTTTCAGCTTTTGAACCAATGGTTATTGCAGCAAAAAAAGCTAAAATAAAAAGGTTTATTTATGCATCTACCAGTTCAGTATATGGAGTTTCTAAAAAAAAAGAGGTTAAAGAAGACCATCCTTTAGTACCCCTGACCCTCTATAATAAATACAAGGGCATGTGTGAACCAATGCTTTTTAAACATACAGATAAAAATTTTGAAGGTGTCATTTTTAGACCTGCTACGGTTTGTGGTTATGCACCTAGACAAAGATTTGATTTGTCAGTAAATATTCTTACAAATCACGCAATCAATAACAAAAAAATTACAGTTTTTGGTGGAGATCAACTTCGACCAAATTTACATATTTTAGACTACTGTGAAGTAGTAAAAATATTAGTGAATGCAGAAAGTGAAAAAATTAAAAATCAAATTTTTAATGTTGGATATCAAAATATGTCGATTAATGAGATTGCGCAAGTTGTTAAAAAAACTGTTGAAGCAGAGTTTCCTGAAATTGAAAATATACCAGTTATTAAAACTAAAAGTAATGATAATAGATCATATCATATTAATTCAGATAAAATTAAAGATGTTTTAGGATTTAAAGCTTCAAGAACTATCGAAGATGCTATTAAAGAACTATGTGAAAAATTTAAAAATAACGAATTTGATAATTCATTAGAAAATGATATTTATTTCAATATAAAAAGAATGAAAAATTTGAAAGTTTCATGAAAAAAGAGTCAAAATATAAATTTTTCAATTCAAAAAAGATCATATATAATACTAATTTACATTTTTAAGTAATCGTTCTTTAATTTATGTTACTCGAATAACCGTGAATTTAATCAAAAAAAATTTAAGAGAATTTCAAGAGTAGTTAGACGGAAAGACCCCGTGCACCTTTACTGCAACTTTAAATTTTGTATTATTTACTTAAATAATGAAAAAAAAAAGAATCCTTATATTTGGATCCAAGGGATTTATATCATCAAGTTTTATAACCTATGTAAAAAAAACTAATTATAAGTTGATTATTTTTGATAGCAAAAAATATAATCTTCTTAAAACAGATTCTATAAAAAAAATTCAAAGAGTTGTAAAAGACCAAGATATAATATTTTTTGTTTCAGCAATTGCCCCATCAAAAACTTTTTTTGACTTTAATAGAAATATTAAAATGTTATTAAATTTTATTGATTCAATTAAAAAAAAAAAAATTAAAAAACTTGTATACTTAAGTTCTGACGCTGTTTATTCAGACACAAAAAAAAAAAATTACTGAAAGTTCTAAAACTGTGCCAACAACCTTACATGGCTTAATGCATATTACTAGAGAGAATTTGTTATTTAAGTTGTTTGGTAAAAAAACTTTAGTTTTAAGACCTACTCTTATATATGGAAAAAATGATCCTCATAATGGATATGGGCCAAATTCATTTATTAGATTAGCAAAAAAAAATAAAGATATTAAAATTTTTGGAAAGGGAGAAGAAAGAAGAGATCATATTCATGTAGAAGATGTTATTAAGATAATATTTAATTTAATAAAAAAAAATAAGATTGGTATTTTTAATATTTGTTCTGGAAAAATAATATCTTTTAATGAGTTGGCAAAAAAGATTATTCATTCATTAGGTTCAAGATCTAAAATTATTTATTTAAAAAGGAGTGGACCTCTTCACCATTTGGGTTTAAGAAGATTTAATATTAACAAAATAAAAAAAAATATTCACAAAATTAAGATTATGAATATTAGACAAAACTTAAATAAAAATTTTTTTGATACTTATTAAATTAAATGAAACTAGATCCATATATTAATTTCAATTTTTTAAAAAAAAATTATAAGAAACTTTCTAATCCTGAGGGAAAAATTGCATTAATTACTGGTGGCACAGGTAGGATTGGAAGTGTTTTTACAAGTATATACTTGCTAAATGATTTCAAGGTGTATGTTCTATCAAGAGACCAAAAAAAGTTTAAAAATTTAGCAAAAAATATTCCAGCTTCTTATAAAAAAAAACTACATTGGCATGAAGCAGATTTAAAAAAACCTGATGAAATAATTAAGATAATAAAAAAAATTCAAAAAAAAACAATCAATCCATCACTTAGTTAATTGTGCTGCAAGTCATTTGAGAGGAAAAAACATAAAATATAATACTCAAAATTTAATTGATGAATTTCTTGGAATAATTGGGTCTAATATTTTGATCACAGAAGAAGTTATAAAAAAAATGAGAAAACAAAAGTTCGGAAACATTATTAATGTTGGGTCAATTTGGGGTTATTCAGCTCCAAAATTTTCTACTTACTTAGAAATGGATATAGGTCCAAGTTTAATGACATCAGTTTGTAAATCTGGTGTTCATCATTTTACAAAATATCTTGCTTCACGTGAGGCTAAATTTAACATTAATGTAAATGGTATTTCTCCTGGTTGGTTTCCAAGAAAAGGAAAAAAAAGTAGAAATGATTATATGGAGTCAATAAGAAGAGATATTCCATTAAATAGAATTGGTAAACTTGAAGATTTAGTGTCTGCAATAAATTTTTTGATTTCAGCTGGAAATAAATATTTTACTGGACAAACTATCAAAATTGATGGAGGACATTCTATATGGTAAGCAAAAATAAAAAACTTTCTCCTTTAGAAAAAAATATTTTATATAATTTTCTTTTAATAAGAACAGTACAATTAGAGATGATTAGAAGATACCATCCTAGTGATAAAATGAGATGTCCGATGCATTTTTGTACTGGTCAAGAAATAATGCCATCAGCAATAAGTCCTTATATGAAAAAAAATGACTCAATATACAGTCATCATCGTTCACATGGTTACTTTCTATCCAAAAAAGGATCATTAAAAAAAATGGTTGCAGAATTTTATGGAAAAATAACAGGAACTAATGGTGGTTTGGCTGGTTCTCAAGAACTTTCTGATAAAGATATAAATTTTTACAGCGGTACTATTTTGTCTGGAGCATTAGCAATGGGAGTAGGAGATGCTTTTGCAAAAAAATATAAATCAAAAAAATTAATTAATATTTCTGTCATAGGAGATGGTGGAATGGAGGAAGGGATAGTTTACGAATCATTATCTCTTGCAGCTTTGTATAAATTGCCAATTATGTTTATATGTGAAAATAATATATACTCGACTCACACTCATTTAAAAGAAAGACAATATAGTAAAGACATCATTAAAAAAGTAAAAGCTCTTGGGATTGAGTCGCATAAAATAAATAGTAATAACCCAATATATGTTAATGAAAAAATGAAGAAAGTGATGGAAAAAGCTAGAAAAAATATTCCACAGTTTGTTGAAATTGAAACTTATAGATTTGGAAGTCATGTAGGTCCAGAAGATGATGATCATTATAATTATAGACCAAAAAAAGAAAGGGAATTTTGGATTAAAAATGATCCGCTAAAAAAGATGTCTAATATATTAAAAAATAGGTCAGATTTTAATTTTTATTACAATAAAATTGAGAAAGATATAATGAAGAAAATTAATGAAGCATATAAATTTGCAGAAAAATCTTCATTTCCAAAAATGTATCATAAGTTTAATTTCTCAAATAAAAATGTACTTAGAGGAAAATTTTATGATAACAGAATTGAATTTGGCAGTGAACAAGAGGGTCATAAACCTAAACCTTATTAAAATATGAACAAAAAAAAAAGAGTACTTACTTTTGCAGAGGCTATTAATGAAGCAATGATTCAATCAATGCAATTAGATCCTAATGTTTTTATTTTTGGTCAAGGAGTAGATAAAACTGCACAAGTATTTAAAACTACTAAAAACATTTTAAATAAATTTGGTAAAAAAAGAATATTTGATACTCCAAACGTTGAGCAAGCTGAGACGTCACTAGCAGCTGGTGCAGCTAATGCAGGACTTAGACCAATTTTAATTCACCATAGAGTAGATTTTATGGCTTACACTTTTGATCAATTAATTAATTGGATATCACTTTGGTCTTTTAAAAGTGCAGGCAAGTCCTCGATGCCATTAGTAATTAGAGCTATTATTGGTAAAGGCTGGGGTCAAGGGCCACAACATGCAAAAACTTTACATTCAACAATGGCGTCGATACCGGGTTTAAAAGTTGTAATGCCGTCATCACCTTCTGAAGCAAAAGGATTACTTATTTCAAGTATTTTTTCAAATGATCCAGTTGTTTTTTTGGAATATAGAGCTCTATACAACACTAAAGAATATGTACCAAAGGAAGTTTATCAAATAGATTTTTCAGAACCGAGAATAAGATCAAAAGGAAAAAAATTAACCCTTGTTTCAATGGGTAGTGGTATTTTAAATTGTATTCAAGCATTAGAAAAAGGTTCAATTAAAAATGATATTGATTTAATCGATATCAGAGAACTATCTTCATTTGATATTAAAGTAATCTTTAATTCTGTAAAAAAAACTAAAAAATTAATGGTTGTCGAAGATGGATGGAATAAATTTAGTGTAGGTTCAGAAATAATATCAAGAGTTTCTGAGGCAGGTATTAAAATGAGCAAACCACCAGTGAAAGTAACTTGGCCACATAGTCATGTTCCTATGTCGAGTCCACTAGAATCTTCTTTTTATCCAAGTAAAGATATTATTTATAAAAAAATAAAAAATTTATTTTAGTATTTTTTCTATTTCGTCAATTTTCGCCTCAATCTGTTTTATTGAAACTGCAATATTTCCCTCTATTTCACATTTACATGATGCAGCTAAAGTTCCAATTATAGATGAAATAATTAATGATTTTGTCTTAAATAAAGTTGCAGATGAATAAGCTAGTAAAGCATCTCCAGCACCGTTGCTATCTACTAATTTTTCAACGAATGGATCAAGAACAATATAATCTTTTCTTTTCTTGTTTAATGATATTAATCCTTTGTGTCCTAATTTTAATATTAAATTTTTTGTTTTAGATTTTTTTAAAAGTTCGTCTGCAAGTGTCCTAATTGGTAGGTCCTGCTCAAATAATGAGTATCTAGCTTCCTTTTCGGTACATGATATGAGATCAAAGCCTTTAAAATCTAATATATTTCCCCATCTGCTTGCAACTTGGCTATCTGCAACCTTAAAACATGACTTATCAATTGCTTTCACAAATTTCTTTGCTGTAAATTTATTGAAAAAACCATGTCTAAAATCTGAAAATACAATTAGTTTATTTTTTTCTTTATTAATTTTTTCAGCAATAACGTCTATTGTTTTATCCAATATTGTTGAATTTACTAGTTCATCAACTTTAAGTAATTTATGACGATCAACTAAGTAACTATTTTTGTTAGTAGTAGGTCTTGAATGCTCATTAATATTATTTAGACTTACTTTTTTCTTTAATAATTCTTTTCTGGCAAACCTGCCTTTTTTATCATCACCTGTTAAGGTAGTTAATTCAACATTCTTTGAAAGGTTTTTAAAATGTACAGATACAATTGAAGCACCACCTAAATAATCAATAGAATTTCTTTTCAATATACTCAGAGTGGGTGTTTTATGCAATCCACCAATAGCTTCACAATTATGCGAGGTATCAATTATTGTGTCACCAAATACATGGATTTTTATATCCTTTAAACTATTAATAATTTTTTTAAGTTCATTAAAATTTATTTTTTCTGTATCCATTAAAACTTTTAATTTTTCATATTTTAAACTTATTTTGTTTTCAGAAATTATTTTTGTCGATGAGAGTACAAAATCACCTGGAGTAAATATCATTTTACCACCTAAACTCTCTACAATTTTTTTTTCTTTAACTGTTAGTGGATTTTTCTGAAGAAAGTACTCCATTCCTTTAGCAAATAAATGAGGCTTAATTTTTTTTATTATATCGTGAGGGAATTTATTTTTATCTATAATAACGTAATCAACTAGCTCTAAAGCTGCTAAATTATTTGCTCTCATTTGTTGAGGTATTAGAGGCCTATATGTACCTTTTTTTATATGCACGTCAGGAGTTAGTGATACCACAAGAATATCAGCTTTTGTTTTGCAATGATCAAAGTGCCTGATATGTCCTGGATGCACCAAATCAAAAACCCCATGACAATGTATTATTTTTTTTCTTTTTCTTAATTTTCTAAAAATGTGACCTACTTTATCAAATTCAATTATTTTTTTTTTAAATATGCTATTTATCATTTTTTTAAAAGATTTATTATTTTTAGTGTATTTAAACCCTCATTATTTATTTTCTTCAATAACTTTTTATTGTTTAAATTTTTAAGTACAAATTTCATCTCATTCATCCAGCTATTATCTTTCGAAAATGTTTTTACTTTAATTTTTGGACTTCCACTTGGCAAAGTTCTTTTTCCCAATATAATCTTTTGTTTGTTCCATTTGGCTAGAGAATCTACTTGAATATACCCTTTACTGCCAACAATTTCTAACTCGAATTTATTTTTCCAATTACAGAAACCATGATGAACAAAACAAATAATATTGTCTAATTTAAAGTTTATAAACCCATTATCATTAAGTTTTCTTTTCATAAATTCATTTTTTTGCAAAGTATTATATTTAATTTTTAAATTATCTTTATTTAAAAGCCATTGTAACAAATTAATACTGTGTGATCCCATATCGATTAAACTTCCAACTTTATTAGTATTAGTTAGGGCAGTACCATTAGTATAAGTGATCTTAAGATGATAAATTTTACCTATTTTTTTTGTATCGAGTAATTTTTTAACGTATGTAATACCATCGTCATATCTTAAATTATAACCAATCTTAAAAAGCTTAAATAATTTATTACTTATATTTGTTAATTTTTTCAATTTTTGCAAATTAATAGTGCCAGGTTTATCAACCAGAATTGGTATTTTACCAACTAATTTTGGTAAAATTTTTTCTGATATAAATGTTGGAGTGCTTACAATTAAGATATCTAGTTTTAAAAGATCTATTTTTTCCCATTTATTTATAAAGTTGATATTATTTTTTTTAAAAGAATATTCAAAATTTTTATCACAAACATATATAATTTTGATATTAAAATTCTTTATTTTTCTAAGATAGTGTAATCTTTTTCTACCAATATTTCCAAATCCAATAATACCAACGTTAATTCTATTCATGCAAAATTTATATTTTCTTTATCAAAATACTCAATATTATTTTCTTTAAAAATTTTTTTTCTTTCAGTCGAAAGATTAATTATTTTTAA
>MDSV01233083.1_pt1 | contig 10303 bp, 5 predicted proteins | sample 810851 | NCBI WGS metagenome assembly MDSV01 (sample SAMN05326640, study PRJNA326480) | marine metagenome | isolation source: seawater | place: Atlantic Ocean: North East | collected 2012
CTGTAACTCTTAATTTGGAAGGTAGTTGTCAACCAAAGTTTCAGGCTAAACTCCTTAAAATTAGAAATGAAAAGACTGAAATAGGAAATAAAGATGAAGCTGATAAAATTCTTAAGGATTTAGACGGTTTACCGTTGGTTTTGGATTCTATTACGAAAAAAGAAAGAAAAAGAAATCCCAGTGCTCCCTTTATCACAAGTTCTCTTCAGCAAGAGGCATCTCGAAAATTAAATTTTTCACCAAAAAAAACGATGCTACTAGCTCAAAAGCTTTATGAGGGGATCAAGTTAGATAAAAAGGGTACGGTAGGCTTAATTACTTATATGAGAACCGATTCGGTCAGATTATCAGATCAAGCTCTTGAAGATGTCAGAAGTTTTATTCCTGAAAAATATGGTGATGATTATCTACCCACTAAACCCAATGTATATAAAAGTAAAAAATCCGCCCAAGAGGCACATGAAGCCATTCGACCTACTGATGTAAACATTGATCCCAATTCAATAAAAGATTATCTTGAAAAAGATCTGTTTCGACTTTATCAATTAATCTGGTCACGTTTTGTTTCTTGCCAGATGGTTCCTGCCGTTTTGGACACCACTCAATTCGACATTAAATCCGGTAATTATCTTTTTCGTAGCAACGGGTCAATTTTAAAATTTGCTGGTTTCATGAAAGTATACGTAGAAAGTCAAGATGATGTAACCAGCGAAAAATCTGACTCCAAAGATAGTGATCGCATTTTACCGCCTTTAACAAAAGGTGAGGAATTAAAACTCATTGAAATCCTGCCAGAGCAACATTTCACTCAACCGCCTGCACGATTTACAGAAGCAATGCTAGTTAAAGAACTTGAAGATAAAGGTGTGGGTAGACCAAGTACTTATGCTTCTATTATTAGTGTTATAAAAGACCGAGACTATATACAAAATGAAGAAAGACGATTGAAACCAGTGGAGTTGGGTTTCATGATTAATGATCTCTTGGTTGAAAACTTTCCAGATATTATGACTACCCAATTTACTGCTAAAATGGAAGGTCAGTTGGATGAGGTTGAAGATGGCAAGGTTGAATGGAAAAAAGTCCTTCAGTCATTCTATACGCCTTTTAAAAAAGACCTTGAGGAAGCTGAGAAAAAGATGAAAGATTTCAAAGCCGAGGTCGAAGAAACTGATGAGGTTTGTGAAAAATGTAATGAACCTATGATAATTAAGTGGGGCCGATTTGGTAAATTTATGGCTTGTTCTGGTTATCCGGATTGTAAAAATGCAAAAGATATTAAAAAACCTGGGAGCGAAGAGGGGGAAACCCCTGACGAAGTCGATGGAGTTTGTGATTTATGCGAATCTGCTTTAATAATTAAGAGAGGTAGGTTCGGAAAATTTATTGCCTGTTCGACTTATCCCGAATGTAAATTCACAAAGCCCATAGGTTTGGGAATTGCCTGCCCAGAGGATAATTGTAAAGGCGAAATCGCTCCTAGAAGGACTAAAAAGGGTCGAACTTTTTATGGATGCACCAAATATCCAGATTGTAAATTCACATCATGGGATAAACCAAAGAATGAACCCTGTCCAGAATGTAAACATCCGTTTATGGTTGAAAAATGGAAAAAGAACGAAGATCCCACGATTCTTTGCCCAGAATGCGGATTTAAAAAAATTAATGCAGCCGCCTAAAATATTCTGTGAATGATTTCCTTACCATTATTGGTGCAGGTTTAGCGGGCTCTGAAGCTGCATGGCAAGCAGCCGAAAGAGGCATCCCCGTTACGTTATATGAAATGCGCTCCATCACCAGTACAGCTGCACATAAAACTGACAGCTGTGCTGAGTTGGTTTGTAGCAATTCCTTAGGTAATAATCTTCCTCATTCAGCCCCGTATATCCTTAAAGAGGAGCTTCGAAACTTAAATTCTCTCGTGATTTCAGCAGGGGACAGTCACTCTGTACCTGCAGGCTCAGCTCTAGCGGTAGACCGCGATTTATTTGCAAAAGAAATAACTAAAAGGATTTCTAATCATCCGCTTATTACTTTAAAAAGACAGGAAATAATACAAATTCCCGAGAAAGGTCCTGTTATCATTGCAACAGGCCCCTTAACTTCTCCAAAATTATCTCTTGAAATTTCTCGATTAATTGGTCAGGAATACCTATATTTTTACGATGCTCTATCTCCTATTATCGACGCTAATTCCATAAATTATGATATAGCTTTTTTTGCTTCGCGTTATGGAAAGGGTGGGGCTGATTATTTAAATTGCCCCATGGATGAAAGACAATATTACGAATTTATTCGAGAACTAAATAATGCAGAAAAAGTTCCTATGGCATCTTTTGAAAAACCCGTTTACTTTGAAGGTTGCATGCCTATAGAAGTGCTCGCAGAGCGTGGACCTAAGACCCTGGCCTTTGGACCTCTAAAACCAATAGGTTTAGCTGATCCTAGAACAGGAAGAACAGCATTTGCAGTTGTGCAACTCCGAAAAGAAAATAAAGAAAGCTCTGCCTTTAATCTGGTAGGATTTCAGACCAAATTGACTTATCCAGAACAAAAAAGAATTGTGCGCATGATTCCCGGCCTTGAAAAAGCCGAATTTTTTAGAATGGGCGCTATTCATAGAAATACTTTCATTAATACACCCGAATTATTAAATAATGAGCTAGAACTTAAATCCAGACCTGAAACTTACTTTGCCGGTCAAATTACTGGAGTTGAAGGGTATGTGGAGTCTGCAAGCATGGGTTTGTTGGCCAGCTTGAGTGCTGTGGCAAAAATAACTCAAAGTGATTATAAGGCACCGCCTAAAGGTACTGCTCTTGGGGCTTTGATAAATTATTTAACGACATCCAGTAAAAAAAATTTTCAGCCTATGAATATTAATTTCGGCTTATTCTGGACGCAGGAAATGAAAATAAAGAATAAACAGGAAAGAAATCAAAAAATTGCATTAAACGCTTTAGATCAAATTAAAAGTTGGCGAGATGAATTAAATGATTGTATAGGTTCTGCTGCTTAATTTTACAAACATAAATAGAATTAAATCTATTCGATTGGGTAAATCTTGGAGGGAGATTTAGGAGTAGGTTAGATATCCAGATCTTGTGCAAATACAGCTTTTTCTTTAATAAACTTGTAACGCGTTTCAGCATTTTTCCCCATTAGGTGAGAGACGGTTTCACTGGTTTTTTCAGCATCACTCAAAGTGACTCGAATCAATGATCGAGAATTTTTATGCATCGTTGTTTCTCTTAAGTCAGAAGCCGGCATTTCCCCTAGGCCTTTAAAACGTCCAATTTCGTATTTGCTTCCATTAAGTTCATTTAAAATTTTGTCTTTTTCTTTTTCGGTAACAGCGTAAAACAGTTTCTTTCCGACATCGATACGGTAAAGGGGTGGCTGAGCAATAAAAAGATGACCTTTTTCTATTATTTCTGGCATGTATTTATAGAAAAAAGTAAGTAATAAAGTGCAAATATGCGCACCATCTACATCCGCATCAGTCATGATAATAATTTTACCGTATCTCAATTTACTATAATCGAATTTGTTCATTATCCCGGTACCACAAGCGGAAATTAGGTTTTGTATTTCTGTATTAGCTAAGGTCTTTGCCAAAGTTGCAGTTTCTACATTGAGAATTTTACCGCGAATGGGAAGAATCGCCTGAGTTTTCCGATCTCTGGCCTGTTTACTGGACCCCCCTGCTGAATCACCTTCGCATATAAATAACTCGGCTTGGTCTTTATTAGTGGTCGCACAATCTGATAATTTTCCCGGAAGATTTAAACGATGGGAAATATTAGTTTTTCTTTGCACGGATTCTTTAGCTTGACGGGAGGCTATTCTTGCTTGAGCTGATAAAATGATCCGGTTGGCTAATGTATCACCCAAGGTCTGATTTTCATTAAGAAAATGTTCAAGGGAATGTTTGACAACGACTTCCACCTGAGATGTGATGTCAGAATTTAAACGTCCCTTTGTTTGTCCTTGAAATTCGACTTCTCCTTGAAGGTATAAGTTGATAATGGCAATTAACCCTTCACGCACATCGTCGCTGGTGATGGAAGAAACTTCTTTAGGTAAAAGTTTTCTTCTTTCAATGTAAGCGCGCATAGCTTTAGTTGTGCCATTACGAAAACCATTCTCATGGGTGCCACCATCAACAGTGCGGATCGAGTTTGCAAATGAAAGAACCTGCGTATCGGTATCCGGAGTCCATAAAAATGCAGTTTCCAGTTTTAATGATTTATCTTCTTTCTCAACGTAAATTGGGCTTTCCATTAAAGTAGACTTTTTGCCAATTATTTTTTTTATATAATCCTTAATACCATCGGGATAATGAAAAATATGTTTGTTTTTATTTTCCGTAAAAGTAATTTTTAATCCTTTATTTAAAAAAGCCTTGGATTCCGCACGTTCCATGATTAATTTCGTATTAAACTCAATTCTCGGAAATATACTCGGATCCGGTTTAAAATATACAGTTGTTCCATAATGTCTTGTCGCTTTACCTTTTTTAAGTTTTGAGATAGGTTTCCCACGGGAATATGATTGAGTCCACTCAAACCCATCTCTCCTAGAAGTAGCCTTCATGGAATCTGATAGAGCGCACACTACGGCCATACCAACACCGTGCAATCCTCCTGACACCTTATAGTTACCTTGGTCAAATTTACCGCCAGAATGGAGGGTCGTAAATAGAACTTCCATAGCACTTTTTTTTGTTTTCCTGAATAAATCTACAGGAATTCCTCTGCCATTATCTTTAATGGTAATACCTTGATTAGAATCTAATGAGATTTCAATACTATTGCAGTATCCATTAAGGGCTTCATCAACGCTATTATCTAGAATTTCCCATAGAAGATGGTGCAATCCGGTAGAAGAGGTTGACCCGATGTACATCCCCGGCCTTTTACGAACAGGCTCAAGACCTTCCAAAACCTGGATATCCTTAGAATTATATTTAGCCATATTACTTATATGATTTTAGTGATTGTTTTTCGTTTTGAAATAATGACACCCTGACTACCCCGTTTGCAAAGCCTGACACTTTTAACCGTAATCTCTTTGTCTTTACCTGAATCAAAACTTATATTGATTTTTTCTTTAATGCTGACAAATTTAAACCCTATCAAACAGCTATCTCCAGGCTTCATTAAAATGACACCTTTACCAGAGCCGATTAACTGGGTTATTTGCGCTGTAGCTATGACAACAGCTTTACCCTGGGCAGTAGCTAGAAATAAATAATCTTGGGTGACTGGAGCAATCCCTATCATTCTATCGTTATTTTTAAGATTCATAATTTTCCTGCCGGACCGAGTAGTTTCCCCCAAATTGGAAATAGGAAAACGGAAACCAAAACCGTTTGCACTGGCAACCATATATTCAGTTTCATTACCAAAATTCAGAGAGCTTTGAGTATGGTTCTGATCCTGTTTCGCATTTGCAGATAAACCAACCATGCCTATTACTTTTTCTCCATCTGTGAATTTAAAAATACTTTGTATTGGTTCTCCAAATCCGCTTCTTGTATAAGGTAAACTGTAAGCTTTGGTAACGTAAACGATTCCTTTTGAGGTAAAAATACCAAGCAAGTCTTTAGTATTGCATGGTGTTATGCATAAAAGCTGATCATTCTCTTTAAATTTCAGGGAAGAGGGATCATTAAGCGTTTTTAATTTTCTTAACCACCCATTTTGACTAAGCACTAAATGAATATCTTCATGTTCAATAAAATCTTCTGCGTTGAATTCAATATTTTCACTGGAACCAAATTTAGTTTTTCTCTTGTCACCATATTTTTTGTCAATTTCCTCAAGCTCTTTGCGAACTTCCCCCCAAATCTTTTTAGGTGACTTAAGGATAGATACAATTTTCTTTTTGTCCTTTAATTTTTCCTCTTGTTCGGAAATAATTTTTTCCATTTCCATTGAGACCAATCGATAAAGTGGGAATTCGAGAATGGCATTGGTTTGCTCATCATCTAATTTAAAATGTTTTTGAATTTTTTCGTGAGCTTGCTTTCTTGATTTAGAAGAGCGAATCAATTTTAAGGCTTTGTCCAAGTCATTGAATATGGCAACAAAGCCAGAAAGAATGTGCAGTCGTTTTTCGAGTAGCGCTAGTTCAAATTTTAATCTGCGTGTAACAACTTGTTGACGAAAATCCAGAAACTCCCGACAGATTTCAATTAAAGATAAGCGTGCCGGTTCCCCATTCGGTTTTAGACAAGTGAAGTTGAGTTGAAAGCTTGATTCTAGATCGGTGTGCTTAAATAGATAACTCATTAACTTTTTTGGATCTGCCGTATTTTTAATTTCTAGAACTACACGAACTTTTTCATCACTTTCATCACGAACATCCGTAAGGGGTGATAATTTTTTAGCTATAATTATTTCAGCAATTTTTTCGATCAATCTTGATTTGTTGATTGCATAAGGAATGGAATTGATAATAATTTGTTTTTTGCCCCGAGGAAGATTTTCAATTTTCCATTCACCACGAATTTTCACGGCCCCTGAACCTGTCTCATATGCTTTTCGAAGTTCGGTTTTGCTATTTAGGATAATTCCTTCAGTTGGAAAGTCTGGTCCTTTGATATGTTTCATCAATGAAGTGACTGTTTGTTTAGGCACATCTATCATTGAGATCAGAGCTGAAAACACCTCGTGTAAATTATGACTAGGAAAAGAACAGGCCATGCCTACTGCAATCCCTGAAGATCCATTAATCAACAAATTGGGAATGCGGGATGGTAATACAACCGGTTCCTTCAGGGTGTTATCGTAGTTGGCCAGAAAATCCACTGTATTTTTTTTAATATCACTAAGAAGGAAAGCAGTAATAGCTGTTAGTCGTCCTTCCGTATAACGATATGCGGCAGGAGAATCTCCGTCCATCGATCCAAAGTTTCCCTTCCCGTCAACCAACGGATATCTCATTGAAAAATCTTGCGCCATTCTCACCATGGATTCGTAAGTGGAGGAATCTCCATGCGGATGATATTTACCCAAAACTTCGCCAATAATTTTTGCGGATTTAACATGTTTGCTCGCTGCATGCATTCCCATGCTCTCCATTGCAAACAAAATTCTACGATGTATAGGCTTTAGACCATCACGCACATCGGGGAGAGAGCGCGATACAATAGTTGAAAGTGCATAAGTAAGAAACCTATTTTCGAGTTCCTCTTGCAATTCTGATGCTTTTTCTGGCCTCATTATTTCTTAAATTAAATGATTATTTGTTTTGAAAAAAAGACTTTTAGGCTTGACGTTTTGGAATAGCGATCTTATTAAGATAAAGGGAGTGATTTAACATATATAATATCCATTCAAAAACCTTATTTTTCAATAGGTTCTTTCAAAACTAACATTTTTCCCTAATTTTTACTCTAATTTAAGGCTACAATATTTTGTGCATGCAATTTAACTATATACAATATATAGTATCTTAAAGCAAGTAATTTCAAGGACTAAACTAATTTTGACCTATTGTTCGATAAACATTTTTTGATTATTTAAAATCATTTTAGATTTAGTCACAGCCAAAGAAAGCTGAATTAAAGTCATAGATTGATATGGATTAGCAGTTTGTGGTTATTCTTAAAAGGTTTTCCGGAATTAAATATTAGATCCGGTGATTTTACATTTGAGGAGCTATTATGTCTGACCCAAATTTACAAGAAAAAATTATAAATGCGCTTAAGACTGTCCAAGATCCAGACCTACATAAGGATATAGTTAGCCTGGGTTTTGTAAAAAATATGGAATTGGATGGAACTAAAGTAAAATTTGATGTCGAGTTGACAACACCCGCTTGCCCAGTAAAGGAGCAATTAAAATCGGAATGTGAAACCAAGGTACAGGCAATTGAAGGAATAGATAGTGTTGAAGTCAATATGACAGCTGTAGTTCGACCTACTCAGCACAGTCAACCGGTTCTAACAGGTGTAAAAAATATTATTGCTGTAGCAAGTGGAAAAGGAGGAGTAGGAAAATCTACGGTGAGCACTAATCTTGCAATTGCCTTGTCTATGACAGGAGCAAAAGTTGGACTGATGGATGCGGACATTTATGGTCCTAGCATTCCACAAATGATGGGCATACCTATAAGCTCCCCAAAAGTTGCCGAGGAAAATAAATTTTTCCCTCATGAAAAGTATGGATTAAAAGTGGTATCGGCTGCATTTCTAACTAAACAGGGACAACCACTAATGCTTCGCGGTCCCATGCTAGGTGGCATAATTCAGCAGTTTCTTCAGAACGTGGAATGGGGCGAGTTGGATTATCTGGTTATCGATTTGCCTCCTGGAACAGGAGATGTGCAATTAACATTGACGCAGAAGGCACCACTGTCCGGAGCAGTAGTAGTAACCACCCCACAGGAAGTAAGTCTAATCGATGCTGACAAAGGCGTTAAAATGTTTCAACAGGTAAAAGTTCCATTGCTGGGAATTGTGGAAAACATGAGCTACTTTGTTTGTGATTCCTGTGATAAGAAACATACAATTTTTAAAGAAGGTGGTGGACAAAACCTTGCTGATACTTTTAAGATTCCGCTTCTTGGACAGGTTCCTATAATACCTGGAGTGGTTGAGGGTGGTGACTCTGGAGTACCAATAGTTATGAGTGAACCCGAGTCACCCGCCAGTCAAGCTTATAAAGAATTGGCAGGACAGGTGGCAGCTCAACTCAGCATCAATCAATCTAAAGATGATACGGTGGATGCTTCTTTTGAATTAGCCTGGAAAAGCTAGCTTTTTAGTTAACCGTGAAATATACAAACTTAAAACTAGATCACTGGTTATGACAACACCGGCCCCAAAAAATATTAAGCAAATTAATGAAACCACACTTGGGATTTCATGGAATGATGGTCATGAATGTGAGTACCCCGTAAAAAAGCTTCGTGAAAACTGTCCCTGCGCTAATTGTATTGATGAATGGAGCGGAAAAAAATTAATCGAACCAGGGTCAATTCCAGATTCAATTCGTCCTATCAACATAAAGGCTGTGGGACTTTACGCGATACAGTTTTACTGGAATGATGGTCATGACACTGGTTTGTATACCCATGAACTTCTGAGGCAACTGTGCCATGGTCGAGACAGCCAAGTTAAAACTTAATAAACCTGGGTGAAACATTTTTGGGTTCTAAGTAACTGTATAGAAAAATATCCATAGATAAAAAAATAAAAATTACATAAGCTACTCATTAATCCTGAAAAAAATGATTTACTTACAAATTCCTATCTTTTTATTTCTGAGAAAAGAAGTCCCATAATAATTTCATAATCAATGATGAGTGCTAGACCTACCATACAGGTTTTAGCGCTCCAACCCGAACGGGAGTGGTGGTCAGGCCACTCCCGTTTTTTATAACTGAAAGGAAAGAAAAGAAATTTTTTAAATATAGTTTTTTTCAATACTCACAACCAACGTTTAATGCTGATGGATAATTAACGAGGTACAGCAAGGATATCACCATGATAATTTTTAGTGATATCTACCTTTGGATAGAAATCTACACCTTTACTTATATTAAAAAGGGAATACTTTAAGCTATCGAAAAATTCTTTTAGTGCTTTTTTAGTTGTAATTCTCTCTTCATCTGCATAATAACGATCTTCCAATTCGAAAAAAATTGCTGGTCTGAATTTTTCAATAGTACTTGCAGCAGATTCTAATACTTGAAACTCCGTTCCCTGAGTGTCTATCTTGATAAGAAGAATCGGATCAACACTATCCACAAACATAGAATCAATTTTAATTGTTGGTACTGAAATTTCCACGTGATCTTTAATATCAGAATTGAGTTTCAAACTCGATTTGCCCATGTTATCTATATTTTTTTGGGCAAAAAACTTTGTGGTTTTATTCTCAACGTTTGAAATAGCGAAATTGCTAGGCTCGACATTATTAAGATTATTTAATTTAATATTACTTTTAAGACGGGCAAAGATATCTGGATGTGGTTCGTAACAATAAAATTCTATTTGAGGATATTTTACAGCTAATGGGATGGTATTAGCTCCTATGTTTCCACCCACATCGATGAAGATTCCAGATAGCCCATTCAAATATAGACTCATGACTTTTGCAAGATGTTCCTCCCATACTTTTTCTAAATAGATTTTGGATTCGATCAAATCCCCAGGCTGGCAGTTCATCAAATAGTCTTTGCCTTGAAATGACCCTAACACAATACCCTCTTTAAAATTAAGTGCTCCGATGTTGTAACCTAAAGTTTTTTCTTGAAAAAGATTTAGAAAGTAATCCTTTTTTCGAAATAA
>MDSV01070601.1_pt1 | contig 10302 bp, 9 predicted proteins | sample 810851 | NCBI WGS metagenome assembly MDSV01 (sample SAMN05326640, study PRJNA326480) | marine metagenome | isolation source: seawater | place: Atlantic Ocean: North East | collected 2012
GGATCAATTGGGATTTTAGTCATCGGCATACCATTCCGCAAAAGCAGTCTCAGTTTCTCTAAGTTTTAACGAGTATAATTTTAAATGATTAGGAAGCTTGTCTCTAAGTTTTAATGCAATGTCAATGATCATCATTTCACATGTGGGTTGGTAGCTAACTCTGAGAATTTTGTGACCTCGGCTTTCCATTTCATCAGCGATTTCTTTATGAGGGGAGTTCACGTTGAGAACAGTCGCATGGTCAAATGGATGAACAATTTCCTGATTTACAATGGTCTTGAGGTCTCCAAAATCAATGACCATTCCATTCTTGACATGATCTGGGGCTGTAATGGGTTGACCTATAATGGTTACGTCCAATTTAAAACTATGGCCATGAATGTTTTTACAAAGTCCGTCATATCCATATATTGCATGTCCAGTTTCAAATTTAAATTGTTTAGTAACGCGAACTTTGTTATTCATTTAAGAGTAATTTGATTTTATTTTGAGTAAAGTCTGACAAGGCTAATTTAGCGGTAATTTTAGCATTTTTGGGCAAAAGGCTTTCCCAGTTATTTGTATCCTTCCAATGAAGTTCTCGCAAATGTCTTAAAGATTCCTGGTCATAGTTGGATAGTCTCTCAGCATTATTAATTACAGTTTGATCCAATGCTTTTTTATCAGTCACACATTTTGCATAAAGCCCATTTTCTAGTCCCCATTGGGCACTTTTCCATTCGGCACTGTCCAAAGACAATTGAGCAAAGGCGGTGGTACCTATTTTACGGCTCACAGCTGGTTCGATAACATAGGGACCGAGACCGATCGAAAGTTCGGAGAGTTTGATTAGGGCAGCATTCGTAGCAAATGCATAGTCGCAAGCTGCAACTAACCCTACACCACCACCTACGACTTTTCCGTGGACTTTGGCCAAGACAAATTTTGACATTTTTCGGATCGTATTTAGTAAATCCGCAAAGCCCATAAAAAAGGCTGTTGTATCATCTATATTTTTTAGCCTTTTTAATTCTTTGAGTGAGGCGCCGGCACAAAAGGAATTACCCTTACTCTCCAAAACAATCACTCTAATATCGGGGTCTTTTTCGCTCTTTTCAAGAGCCTGAACTAGTTTTTCCAGTAAGTTAGAGGGCAGGCTGTTCCCTTTGGGATGGAAAAACTTGATCCTCCCGATCCTTTTGTTTTTTTCTAATTGAACATTTCCATCCATTGAACTTCAAAAATAGCCAATCTATTTTGTTTTGGCGTAGCTCAGGTTAAATTGAAATCATTTTTGAAGACGAATTCCAAAAATGATGGTTAAATTCCACCATATTTTAACTATGAAATCTGCCCTTTCGACTTTATTTATATTGTGGTTTCTATGGTGGGGAGGGGCGTATTCTCAGCACTATGTGAATTTGAGTGTAGATAATGATCTTTATTTTGGTAGGGATCGTTACTATTCCAGTGGAGTATTTATAAGCACTGGAAAGTTAAAAATTTCAACAGATCAAGAGGGGATATCTTATAAAAGATACGTGCATTGGACGTTGGGACAGGAAATTTATACCCCTTCTAACCGCTATACATTTGATATAGATAAATTGGATTATCCCTATGGTGGATGGTTGTTTTTGGAAAGGGCTTTTGAACATTACAATAATCCCTTTTCGGCATGGGGAGTATCGTTAAAGATAGGTATGACCGGTAAGGCTTCCCTAGCTCCTTATTTTCAAAACTTTTATCACGATAAGGTTTTGCGTTTGCCAGATGTGGCCTGGCTGAAGCCTTTGCCCCAAAGATTTCATTTCAACATAAATTTAATGCAAAGAAAACGATTACAATTGCATAAGAGATTGGCTTTAATGTATGAGTTATTTGGAAATTTGGGGTCGCAACGCATTGCAGCTGGAGTGCGTGTTGGATCTTTATTTGGGACTTCTGATGTGTTGGCATTTTTAGGAAACCCTTTGGAGATGCAAACCAAAGGATATGGTATTTATTTTGGAACACGACTTGAATATCGCTACCATGATTACATGGTTTCTGGGGGATTATTTGATGACAAGGCTCCTTTTGTGTTGACCAATATTCCCTATAAAAATAGCTTAGAGGCGGGCTTTGCATTTTATGGTAAAAGATGGAGGTTACTCTCCCTTTTGAACAGCATTTCTAAAGACAATGAGCGTCAACTTGCTCAACGTCATTACTATCTAAATATCTCTATTGCTAGGTTTTTTTAGTGGTCTTTTACAGTGGTTTTGTTTTCGGATTGAGTACAAAAAAGTGAATCCCAAATAGAATGGCATCAAAATTATTTTTTTGATCCCTCAGCGGATCCGTTTCTTTCTTTAAAAAACGGTATTGGAGGGAGACATCAAATCTCTTCCAAATATTGTATTGACTGGCAAAAAGCCAACCAAAAGTATTTTTGAAGACCTCTGAAGAGTATTTATGGCTTAGGTTTTTAAGGTCAACAATCTGTGTATTTTGAGCGCTAAGTATTTTGTTATAAAGTAAGCCCATTTCAAAATGGAGTTTTCTAGAGGGAAACACCCTTAGGCTGACGGGGAAGCTGATATAGGTCAATTGATCGAATGATTGATTTTGAGTAAGGTTGTATTGGTAACTCAGATTAAAATAGTCTACCCCCGAATTGAGAGCCAAGGTTTTTGAAAATTTGTATTGAATGTAAATTCCAGCAGAGAAACTGATTTTTCGAAAGGTATAATCTTCCCGCATATTTCCATAAACCAAATGAGTGTGTAGGTCAAAGTTCCATTTCCGGTAAAAGGCGTCAAGATCGGGCCCACGATTGTATTGCAAAAGAAGATTGGAATCGCCTTGAGCAAAACCCATCGAAAACATATGAAACAAAAGCCAAAATAATTTGAACTTTAAAGCGGACATCAAATTAAATATAATACAATTTTAAACGAATGTTTTAAAGAGGGTTTTAAATTTGGCGCTTTGATGTATTTTTATGTCTATGCAAAAATCGGGATATAGCTCAGTTGGCTAGAGCCTTGACTGACATTCAAGAGTTCTCCGGTTCTAGTACGAATAATCACTGTAGTCTACAATAAGACTTAATTTTCTACTGTAAATTAACTGTCAGATGAACTATCCTAAAGTTTGCCTTGATAACAAAGCAAGCTAATTAGTTACATTTTAAATCATACTAATTTTTTTCTACTAAAAGTATTAGGTAGTATCTTCTCATAAGGAATTCCTTTGAAGTTAATAAAGAAGTTATCAGGATTTTAGTTTATGGAATACCTATTACAATTAATCAAATTTTACACTTGCGTCGAATTCAGAATTAGGTAACATCATTTTTGCATTGACATTCTTTCTCCAGTTCGTTAAAAGTAAGCGAAGCGTATTTACGCGCTCAGGCTCTTTTGTAGATAAATCGTTTTGCTCTCCCGGATCTTCCGTTAGATTGAATAACTGTACGGTATTATTTTCGAAGTACTCGAGCAATTTATAATCCCCACTCCGAATTGCCCCTCCTGGACTTTGATTTCCATGATTGCTATAATGAGGAAAATGCCAGTATATAGCTTCTCTTTCAAGTTTTTGTTTACCCTTTAAAAGTGGAACCATACTTATTCCCTCTTTTTGATTATTGTTTTCTGTTTCAAGTCCTAACATTTCTAATATGGTTGGAAAAAAATCAGGACTGGTTACAGGAAAATTACTAACAGCTCCTTGAAGGCCTTTCCCTGGCCATTTTATAATTAAAGGAACTCTTATTCCTCCTTCATACATCCAACCCTTTCCTCCCCTAAGCGGGAGGTTTGAAGTTGAAAAGGCTTTGTCTATTCCCTTCTTTGAAATTTCTCGGTCAGGAAAATAAAAATTGGCAGCAGACATTCCGCCATTATCAGAATAAAAAATGACGACTGTATTTTGATCAAGGTCGAGTTCCTTTAATTTTTTCATTATTCGTCCTAAACTCTCATCCATACTCTCGACCATCCCAGCAAAATCAGCATTGTCTTGATGTTGTTTAATCTTCACTGATTCATTCGAGAAAATTTTATACCCCTTATATTTATTATCCTCTAAAAGGCTGTCTAATTCAATTCTAGTTATTGATTCTTTATTATCTGGATTGATTTCTAAAATAAATGGTTTCCCTTTTGGGGGATCAATATATTTTAACTTATTAGAATACTTTTTAATTAGATCCTTTCTCCCTTCTATTGGATCATGAACGGCAAAATGTGATAAATATAAAAAGAATGGGTTTTCTTTGTTATGCTCAATATACTTTATGGCCTCATTGGTCAATCGATCCGTTAAGTATTCACCCTCTTCTCCCACTTCGAGTCCTTTCATTCCATAAGGGAAATAGTATCCCTCCTTTGGCCAACCTTTATTCCAGTCTGGTAAATGTGAGTCGAACCCTTGCTTTAAAGTTGTGTCATCATCTTCCCCTAAATGCCACTTCCCTATAATGGCTGTTTTATATCCATTATTTTTAAGTGTTTTAGGAAGTGTACTAATATCATATGGTATATGTTGATTAATTTCAACATTCTTCAATTTCTGAAAGGGTAAATTTCTTCTTCCTGGTAACCAATCCGTTAAGTTAAGAGATGCTGGATATTTACCCGTTAAAATACTAGCTCTTGTTGGAGAGCAAACATGACAAGCAGAATATGCATTAGTAAATCGAACCCCTTCATTTGCTAATTTGTCAATATTTGGAGTTTCGTAAAATTTACTTCCATTACATCCTACATCGGACCAACCTAAATCATCCACAAGGAAAAAAATGACATTTGGAATTTTCATTTGTATTGAATTATTTGTACAATTCGAAAAAAACAAAAAATATAAAAGTGTTACTGACAATTGAATAAAGATTTTCATTTTATAATTTTCAACTAGTTTCATTTATTATTTAGTTACTACCTATTCTCCTATTAAATCAGTTTCAATATCTGATCCATTTATCCAAATTGGAACAATTTCTTCACCTTTATTAACCATCCTGTCATATAAATTTCGATATGGATCCCATGTATAATAGTAGTTGTGAAAAATATCACCATTACCAAACATTCTGGGGTCTGACTGTTTCTTTAACTCTGTTAGCATTTTGTTAATCAAAGCTTCTTTTATTATTTCAAATTCTCTCTCTGTAGCAAGATTGTTTATACAAAATGGGTCCTCATGCAAATTAAAAAGTTCTTCAGTTGGTCTTTTACCGAAAGACAAATCCCATAAATATTTGGATTCACTATTGTGCCTTGATTTTAAGATTTCTGTTTTAGTGGGACTTCCATCTACTGTTGTATATCCACATTCGGGATTTCCAGCTGGCCACAAATCAGATCTATAATTATGCAAATACAACCAGTCATCTTTTATAATTCCCCTGATAGGGTAACCATAGTCTTTTGGACGCCCAACATCATGGCGTTCTTTTCCTATCAGAACATAATCGCTGAATTTTTCGACATCACCTTTAAACAATGGAAGCAGGCTTGCCCCAGGGGACACTCGCATTCCACTATTTTTCCACTCTAATCCAACTGCATCAAGAATGGTTGGGGCTATATCAATCAAACTTACATATTCGTTAATTACACCTCCAGGCTTTTTTATATTTTTCCCCCACATAACTGCAAGTGGGATATGATTTGATTCATTATATTCATCACTTTTTACTCGGGGAAAAGGCATGCCATGATCGGAAGTAACAATAACAATTGTGTTATCCAACTCGCCATTAGATTCAAGGAAATTTAGAATTTCTTTTACATGTGAATCGAAATACTCAATTTCCAAGGCGTAATCTAAAATGTCTGTACGAACAATATCATTATCAGGGAAAAAAGGTGGAACCTTCTTTATATCCGATAGTTTTTTCCCAGCTTTTATTGAAGAACCATATTCGTAACGTCGATGTGGTTCGTGGCCACCGTACCAAAAACAGAAAGGTTGTTCCTTATCTTTATGATTATAGAAATCGATAAAATTAGCAGAATAATCAATATTTGCGATTGAATTTGTGGGCGTTTCCGTTTTAATTTTATTCCACTGGCCACCACAAAGTTCGCGCATTTTTCCATCAATTTCTCCAGGGTTTCCTGGCCCCCAACCTTTGCCTGTAAAGCCGGTAAAAAAACCAAAATCTTTCAAGGCTTCAGGGAATGTTTTAAATTCCTGGCCAAAATTATTCCAATGATTTGCAGCTTCTTTGAGTTGCCATGGGTTACGAGCTGTTAGCAAACAGGCTCTTGAAGGAGCGCACTTAGCATTAGGAGTATATGCATTTGAGAAACTGACCCCCTCATCAGCTATACGGTCGAAAGCCGGTGTATTCACCCAAGGATATTTTTTGCCCATATGTCCTGCATCATCAGCAATACAAATTAAAATATTAGGAACACTTTTTTCCCCCTGGCTATAGCAAGTAAAGAAGGTGGTTAAAAGAAGAAAAATTATTCTATCCCCTAGGATATTTACCATATTATTTAATTATTAAAAATGAATTTTTCTAGTTCTATAGTTCAGAATAAATTATCTGATTAAATCTGTCAGATATTGTATCATTTGTAAGCTGTGTTTGTTTGAAAATAAGCCCTATTGTTTTAATGTAAATTAACTGTCAAAATTTAGCTAAATAAACCAATTTTAATAGATTTGTATGAACAGTAAATTAATGTAAAAATAATTTTATTTTTATAAAATATTTAAAATCAATTAGTTATAATTTGGGGATGTAGCTCAGTTGGCTAGAGCGCTTGACTGGCAGTCAAGAGGTCGTCGGTTCGAGTCCGATCTTCTCCACAAAAGTAAACACTTTACAATCCTATTAGAGCAAGCCCTTCAAGTTAGTGAGGGTTTTTTCTTACAGTTAAATCTTATATTAAAAGTAGTCAATTTTTTGGCACCTATTTGGCCAACAACTAATGGGTAGCGTTCTGAATTATTTTATATTCGTGATGTGAAAAAGCTAATCATAATCCTTACAATTATTATTTATGGCTGCGATGAAATAAAGTTTCCTCAATATATGCTTTCAAGTAAAAAAAATTCCACAGAAGAAATTGCGGAGGAATTTAAAACCTTTGGAAATGGACAATCCTTTTCAAAGGAAAAACAATCTTTTGATTCTTTATTTTTAAAATTAGATAATTCAGGTAAATGGGGTCAAAATGATAGGCTTGGAACTATCAATTATATCTCAAATCAGAAGATTAAATCCTCTTTAAAACTTGTCAAAGAGGGAGTAACTGTTTCTTTATCTTTCAAAATAACTGAGGATTCATTAGCCCCAAATAAATTCTATTCAGACAAACTCTCAAGCTATTCTCATGAAACTAATGAATTAAATTTTAAAGGGTATAATTGGGTAACAGATAACTTTTCAATCTCATACCATGGTCACACTCACTCTCATATTGATGCTTTAAATCATTTATCCCATAGTGGATTATATTATAACCGTTTAAAAAGTTCAGAGGAACTTGGAGTTGAAAATTTAAAAAATGGAATTCTTACAAAAGGCATACTTATTGACTTACCACTCTTAAAGGGGAAAGAATTTGTTCAAGCTGGTTATAAAATCAGCATTCAAGATATTATTGAATTTGAGAAAAAATTTAATGTTAAAATAGAAAAAGGAGATATTCTTTTAGTAAGAACAGGACGTTGGAAACAAAAAGAGGTTAATGGGGAATGGAATTTTCTTGATAAAAGTACAGGATTACACTACAACGTTATGCAATTACTTCATGAAAGAGAGATATCTGTATTAGGCTCAGATGGCACTAATGACAGTAATCCCCCTTTAATAAAAGAGGAGGGAAGTCCAGTTCATAAACTATCAATCGTTGCGATGGGAATGCCTCTTTTAGATAATTTAAACCTTGAACAACTCTCAAAAAAAGCTAAATCATTTTCAAGATGGGAGTTTCTGCTATCAATACAACCTTTGAAAATTGATAAAGGAACAGGGTCACCAGTAAATGCGATTGCAGTTTTTTAATTAAAATCTGGCATATCCTCTTCATTAAGCTCTGGCACTTCTTTTTGCTTGTTAAACAAAAGTAAATTTCATATGTTTGGGGATTAACAATAAATTATAAAAATGAAAAAAACACTAATTACTCTAATTTTAATTCCTTATATCTCGTTTTCACAAGTTGTATCTTCTGTTGACTTCCATGTTGTTAATGATGGTATGGAAAGTGATTATCTTAAACTTGAACAAATATGGAGAGAATTTCATAAAAAGAATATTGAGGACGGTACGATGATAAGATGGACATTATTAAAGGTTAATGAAAATAAGGGAGGTCTTGCAAATGGTGCTACCTATGTAACAGTAAATACTTTTCCATCAGAGGAGGTTGCTAAGTCTATTTGGGAGGGTATGACAAGAGAGAAATTTAGAAAATTGGTTAGGAAAAGACTGAAAGGAAAAATGACATCTAAAGAAATGAATAAAACTTTAGAATTAAAGACACAAAAAGGAGTTCATAGCTACTATATTGAACCTTTAGGAGGAACGACAACTACTGCCTCTCTTGAGATAGGAGATAAAATTTTCTTAGATGCAATGAGTCAACAGAACGAAGAATATGAAAAATATGAGAACTTTTTCGCTAAAGAAGTAATGCAATACAATGTAGATAATGGTAACCTAAAATTATGGGGATTTACTAAAGTAAACAGTTCTAATGATTCAGCATTGAAAGATGTAACTCATTTTACATGGAGAGTTCCAGTCAAGGGTGGTTCATTTGAATGGAATAGTGATAGTTTGATTAAAAAATTTGGAAATAAATTCGTCTATGACAAGATGTGGAAATTAACTGGTGAATCAAGAACTGTCCCTGGAAATGTAAGATTAGAAATTATAGACATACTACAGAAGTAAAAATGAAGCTTTTCACTAAATTTTTGATATTACTAAAAGTAAAAACTTACCCTCCCAAGTGGAGGGTTTTTTTAAAATCATCGGCATATCCTCTTCATTAAGTTCAGTAACTTAACCCACCGATGGGTCAGGCACTTTTATTTACTTTTATATTAAAAGTAAATTGTTTATGTTTGGTAATATTAACCATAAATCATTAAAATGAAAAAACTATTACTGCTATTTTTTACAATTACTGTTAATGCCCAATTTCCTCAGTTTGTTGAGGTTATGGAGTTTACCTCTGATAACTCAAAGAAATGGGTTGAAATGCTTAGCGATTGGTCGGATATTGAAACAGAGGTTACAGGATATCAGACCTTTGTAATGGAGGTCATGAACCTTAACAAGGTCTATTTTTGTAGAGGATATGAAACCATGAATGAATTAACAGATAACGGCGCAAAAAGATGGGGAGATGACGGTTGGCAAAATAAAGTTTGGGATAAATGGAAATTAAAATACCCTCAAGAAAACCCCTTTGAGTTTGTTAACCCTAACCTTATTATGAATCATGTTTTTGCTTATAATAAAGATTTGAGCTACGTACCCAAATCAATTGATTTGGAATCTGAGCTTCCTAAAATGAGATTCAGAAGAAACATATTCCTTGATATTAAAAAAGATTCTGAATGGAACGATGCTGCTTCTCAATTTAAAGCATTTCATGAGAATGATAAAAAGTTAGGAAATAATTATATATCACTGGTTTACCAGCCTATGTTTGGAGGTTTTGATAATGCAGATTTTTTATTAATTGTGTTAGATGAGTCAAGAGAAAAATATTTCAAAAGTTTAGCAAAAAGAGATAGCAAAAGAGAGGGTGATAATAACTGGAATGATATCATGAAAAATAATGTTTTGAATTGGATAAATGAAGAACAGTTAATTATTCATTACTAAATTATAAAAACCTACCCTCCCATGTGGAGGGTTTTTTTACAAATTATTGTGAAAAATAGCTAAGGGTTTATGATTATAAAGTTGTTTATATAATACAAGAACTCTCTGGATGTTCTGCAAAATCTCCTGAGATAATTGTTTCATAATAACTTTAGTTAATTTGACGACCCTCCTTAACGGGAGGGTTTTTATTTCCACCTGTCAGTTTATTTTAGTTCTTCAATAATGGAGGAAGAAAGCTTTTGATTAACATTAAGTGCGTCCTCATAAAACTTGATATAGTATAGTTTTACTTTCCTTATATTAAAAATGTGGTTTCTGAATTCCGAATCTGAATTTAAAATCTTTAGAGTTTTTTCAGAGTAATCGAACTTAGTCATATTCATTAAATCACTCCAGCTTTCATAGCTTTCGTCTCCAGTAATTTTCAACATTGAATTGATTGGATAATTTTTTTTCATGTAGAATGTAAA
>MDSV01198655.1_pt1 | contig 10302 bp, 12 predicted proteins | sample 810851 | NCBI WGS metagenome assembly MDSV01 (sample SAMN05326640, study PRJNA326480) | marine metagenome | isolation source: seawater | place: Atlantic Ocean: North East | collected 2012
CCATCGACAACTCCTGACTCACACGGCCAGAGAACTACGCGGACATTCCTATCTGAGGCAAACGCCACCGTTCCCGGACCTTTTACATGAGTCAAGTCGTCGGTTTGAGTTCGGGAGCTTCGCGACGTACCCTTAGTCGGTTGACTTGTGCCCTCGCGGCCGTCCCCGATTCATCGTCCCGGTGTGAGCATCCCGGCGACACCACATCCGGAAGTGATCTCATGAGCAAGCGTACGTTCCAGCCCAACAACCGCCGCCGCGCCAAGAAGCACGGCTTCCGCGCCCGCATGCGCACCCGCGCCGGCCGTGCCATCCTCTCGGCTCGCCGCGCCAAGGGTCGCAGCGAACTCTCGGCCTGACCTCACAGTGCTTGCGCGCGCCCACCGGATCACCCGGGGCGCGGACTATCGTTCCGTCGTCCGCCGGGGTCGCCGGTGTGTGGCTGCGCACCTCATGAGCTATACGACGGTTTCGGTGGATGCCGGGCCGTCTCGGTTCGGCTTCATCGTCAGTAAGCAGGTCGGCTCTGCGGTCACGCGCAACACTGTGCGTCGACGGCTGAAGGCGATCAGTGCCGGCCTCGTCGATGAGGTCCGCCCGGGGTCCCAGGTCGTCATCCGCGCATTGCCCGCCGCGGCTGACGCACCGTACGACGTTCTCGCCAGCGAGGTCAAGCGCTGTCTCACGGGAGAGCGTCGATGAGTCAGCTGCCCTCGTACGCTCTCGGCCACGCGCACCTCGATTCCGCTGACGTGGCTCGGGCTGTTCCCCTTGTTCCTCGCAACGCCGTGCTTGCGCTGTTGCACGGATACCGTGCGACGATCTCCCACCTTTACGGCGACGTGTGCCGGTACTATCCCTCGTGCTCGGCCTATGCCGTCGGCGCTGTACAACAGCACGGCGCTCTCAAGGGAGCAGCCCTCGCGGCGGCACGGCTGAGTCGATGCCATCCGTGGGCGAAGGGTGGCGTCGATGACGTTCCACCCCACGAGCACTTCCCCTTCGATCTCACCCGGCACGGGTTCGTCGTGCCACGCAGAAAGGACTGATCCTTGCTGGATCTCCTCGCCAATGCGACCCCCTCTCCGTCGCCCACCGCGGCGGCCGGCGGCGGCTTCGATCTGTTCGGCATCATCCTGTGGCCACTGAAGTGGGTAGTCGAACTCATCCTCGTCGCGTGGCACTGGCTCTTCACCGCGATCGGACTGCCTCCGGCCGAGGGCATCACCTGGGTCTTGGCGATCGTCGGCCTCGTCGTCGTCGTGCGTGCCGCACTCATCCCGCTGTTCGTCAAGCAGATCAAGTCGCAGCGCAAGATGATGGAGATCGCTCCCGAGCTCCGCAAGATCCAGGACAAGTACCGCGGCAAGAAGGATCAGCTCTCTCGCGAGGCCATGAGCCGCGAGACGATGGCGTTGTACAAGAAGCACGGGACGAGCCCCGTTTCCGGGTGCCTTCCGCTGCTCGTGCAGATGCCGGTGTTCTTCTCGCTGTACTCCGTGCTCAGCAGCGTCAAGGTCAACGCCGAACTCGGTCTCGGTGGTGTCGGCGTGCTCGGCCCGGAGCTCACCAAGCAGTTCTACGACGCCTCCCTCTTCGGAGTTGCGTCCCTGCACGAGACCCTCATCGACGCCTGGAACACCGGCAACACGCCTGCCGTGATGATCCTCGTCGTGCTCGTCATCCTGATGATCGCCTCGCAGTTCTTCACGCAGCTCCAGATCATCTCCAAGAACCTCTCCCCCGAGGCCAAGACCGGCCAGGCCTACCAGATGCAGCGCATCATGCTGTGGGTCCTGCCGTTCGCGTTCGTCTTCTCGGGTGTCTTCTTCCCGCTGGGTGTCGTGCTCTACTGGTTCACCAGCAACATCTGGACGATGGTTCAGCAGTTCATCGTCATCCGTGAGATGCCGACCCCGGGCTCCGAGGCGGCGAAGCAGCGCGAGGAGCGACTGGCTCGCAAGGGCAAGGCGATCGACTCCAGCGGCAAGGTCGTGCCGATGGACAAGTACTTGGCCGAGCAGCAGCGACTGCTGGAAGAGGCTGAGAAGGCGAAGGCTCAGGCTCCGAAGCGTGAGCAGCCGATGAGTAAGCAGCGCGCGAAGAAGCAGGGTAACCGCTCCGCTGGCGGCGCCACCTCTCGGCCACAGAATCCGCGCCCCACGGGCAGTGCAGCGGAGGGCCCATCACCCTCACCGGAATCGAACAAGTAGGAACAAGAGGGTGGAGATGACAACGACCCCCGACACCGCTTCGTCTCGCGCAGAGGCGACGATCGAAGACCTGGAGCAGGAAGGCGACGTTGCCGCCGACTTCCTTGAAGGACTCCTCGACATCGCGGACATCGATGGCGACCTCGCCCTGGACGTTCGCAACGGTCGCGCGTACGTCTCTATCGAGCAGGACGGCGGTGAGGGAGCGGCAGATCTGGGTGCTCTAGCCGACCCGACGACCGTCCAGGCGCTCCAGGAACTTACGCGCATTGCTGTGCAGAACCGTACCGGGCGCTTCTCGCGCCTGATCCTGGACATCGGCGGTTCTCGCGACACGCGTCAGCGAGAGCTCGATGCCCTCGTGGATCGTGCTGTCGCTCGGCTGGACGAGGGTGCGTCGCAGGCCTCGCTCCCCCCGATGTCGAGCTACGAGCGCAAGCTCATCCACGACCTTGTCGCCGAGCGTGGCCTTGTCTCCGAGTCGTACGGCGAGGGCGCCGATCGACACACCGTGATCCGCCGCGCCTGAGTGCGCGTTTCACGTGAAACATCGATGACCACTCTTGAGGCCGAACCCGCCGCAGCGGCTGCCCTGTTCGGTGAGCGGATCGACCTTGCCCGTGAGTTCACGGCGGCTTTGGCCGAGCAGGGCGAGACCCGAGGACTCATCGGTCCCCTGGAGCTTCCGCGACTGTGGACGCGGCACATTCTGAATAGTGCGATCGCTGCCCCCCTCTTCGATGGGCGCGCTGCTGACATCGGCTCGGGGGCGGGCCTCCCGGGAATCGTCCTGGCTATCGCCCGACCCGACGTCACGTGGACGTTGGTCGAGCCGATGGAGCGGCGCGTCGCCTGGTTGACGGAGCAAGCCGACGCTTTGGGTCTCGGCAACGTCACCGTGGTTCGTGCTCGTGCGGAGGAATGGGTGCCCGAGGCATCCGTCGATGTCGTCACTGCGCGTGCTGTGAGTGCGCTTCGCACGCTGATTCCCATGACGGCTCCGCTGGTTCGTCCCGGAGGAAGGCTCATGCTCTTCAAGGGGCGAGGTGCCGAGGCGGAGATCGAAGCCGCCCAGAAGCAGATCCGTCGATTCGGACTCACCGACGTCGGGGTACTCACTCTCGGAGAGGGCGTTCTCGACGAGACAACCCGTGTCGTTCACGCCACCGTCGGTGGCTGAGCCGCTCGAGGCAGTCATGAGTGCGGCAGCATGTTTCACGTGGAACGGTGAGCCATCGGATCGACCCCGGGCCGGGTCGGAAGCCGCACGTAGAGTAGAGAAGCCCTTGACCCGATCGGAGCGTTTCACGTGAAACACGACGAGGATCCCGCGACGGACTCGTTCTACGACACCCCCTTGGCACGCGAGCTCGCAGACCTCACCGCCCGTCGTCGGGCCCTTGACGCGATCCCGCTGGAGTACGCGGGTCGACGACGGATCTTCACGGTGTCGAATCAGAAGGGCGGCGTAGGTAAGACAACGTCGACCGTCAACCTCGCAGCGGCATTCGCGCACATGGGTGCCCGGGTGCTGGTCGTCGACTTGGACCCCCAGGGCAATGCATCCACGGCGCTCAGCATCCCGCACAACGCGGAGACCCCGAGCGTGTACGACGTTCTGGTCGAGGAGCGACCGCTGTCCCAGGTCGTCCAGCAGAGTCCCGAGTCCCCCCGGTTGTTCTGTGCACCGAGCACGATCCATCTGGCTGGCGCCGAGATCGAGCTCGTTTCGCTCGTTGCTCGCGAACGACGGCTGCGTACCGCGCTGGAGAAGTACCTGTCGAAGAAGGGCGCGGATATCGACATCGTGCTCATCGACTGTCCGCCCTCGCTCGGCCTGCTCACGATCAACGCCTTCACCGCCGCAGACGAAGTACTCATTCCGATCCAGTGTGAGTACTACGCGCTCGAGGGGCTCAGCCAGCTGATGGGGACGGTGTCGATGATTCAGAAGCATCTGAATCCCACACTGACGCTCTCGACGATTCTTCTCACCATGTACGACGGGCGTACCCGCCTCTCGCAGCAGGTTGCTGACGAAGTCCGCGCGCACTTCCCGAACCAGGTGCTCACCACCGTCATCCCCCGTTCGGTGCGCATCTCCGAGGCCCCGAGCTTCGGGCAGACTGTGATCGCCTACGATGGTCAGTCGGTCGGGGCGGTGGCCTATCGCGAGGCGGCAGTGGAGATCGTCCGACGGGATCACCGTGCGGATAGCGCGGATGTCGACGCCGAGGGTTCAGCCCCGGATCGCGACGCTGAGGAAAGGGACGAGTGATGGCCAAGCGAACGGGACTCGGTCGAGGAATCGGCGCTCTCATCCCTACCGCCGATCAGGGCGAGAGTCGGCCGGTAGACGTGTTCTTCCCGGAGGCGCCTCCCGCGGAGGATCTCGTCACGGTACCGGGAGCCCGGCTGATCCACATCGACCCGAACACGATAGTTCCCAATCCGCGCCAGCCCCGCACGAACTTCGACCCTGACGAACTCGCGGAGCTCGTCCACAGTGTGCGCGAGTTCGGTGTGCTCCAGCCCGTCGTGGTCCGCGATCGCGGTGACGGGACGTATGAGCTCATCATGGGCGAGCGACGCACTCGGGCTTCCCGGGAGGCGGGACTCGACTCGATCCCAGCGATCGTCCGCGACACTGCAGACGAGCATCTCCTGCGGGACGCTCTGCTGGAGAATCTGCACCGCTCACAGCTGAATCCGCTGGAAGAGGCGTCGGCCTACCAGCAGTTGCTCGAGGACTTCGGCATCACGCAGGAGGAGCTCGCGGGACGCATAGGTCGCTCCAGGCCCCAGATCAGCAACACGATCCGCCTACTCAAGCTGCCGATCCCCGTGCAGCAGCGCGTGGCAGCCGGGGTCATCAGCGCCGGACACGCGCGCGCCATCTTGTCGGTCGAGGGAGATGACGCCATGGCGCGTCTCGCTGACAAGATCGTGAACGAAGACCTGTCGGTCCGTGAGGCTGAAGCTGCAGCGAAGGGCGCGGCATCCGCTGGCCGTAAGCCTGCGAAGCCTCAGGCTGGGGGCCGCCGCGGTCACCTCGACGAGTTGGCTGAGAGGCTCGGTGATCGCCTCGACACTCGGGTGAAGATCACACTCGCTGCAAAAAAAGGCCAGATCAGCATCGACTTCGCAAGTATTCAGGACCTCAACCGCATTCTCGACGAGCTCGGTGTCGAGGGCTTCGGTTCCTGATCATCCACATCCGGGCGACGTAGCCTCAGAGCGACGTACGCTGGAGTAATGACGCGCGAGAATTCGGCCCCGACTCGTCGGGCGAGTGTCGAGCTGCTGCGCGCCGAAGCGGCTGATGAACTGTCGGTTCTGGTCGAGGAGCGGTTGCGCGCGGGCGAAGATCCCTGGGAGTTCATGGACGATCTCCCCACCGTGGATGAACTCGTCGTTCTGATGCTGCGTGCCGAGAACATCCTCACCACCGGCTTGCCCTCAACCGGCATCCGTCACTACCGGGTGCTCCGGCAGATCGCGCTGGACTACCCGCCGCTCACCCGTGCGGTGTGGCGGCTTCTCGGCTCCGCGCGCCACCGCACGTGGGATTCCCTGCTTCCCGACGTTCCGTGAGGCGATCCGTCAGCGCGACCCCGCGCGGAAGACGCACACCGCGCAGGGCCCAGAAATGACGGATGCCGCGGACCCTGAGGGAACCGCGGCATCCTGTGGGAACGAAGGGTCAGCCGATGAACTCGGCGAGATCCTGTTCCAGTGCGTACTTGGGCTTTGCACCAATGATCGTCGTCTTGACCTCGCCGCCCTGGAAGACCTTCATGGCGGGGATCGAGGTGATCTGATACTTCATCGCGAGGTCGGGGTTCTCGTCGACGTTGAGCTTGAGGATCGTGATCTTGTCGGGGTGCTCGGCCTGGATTTCATCCAGCACCGGGGCGACCATGCGACACGGGCCGCACCAGGCTGCCCAGAAGTCGACAAGAACGGGGCCTTCGGCCTGCAGGACATCCTGGTCCCACGTCGCCGAGGTCGTAGCTGAGGCACTCATGTGTTCTCCTTCGTCAAAACGTTCAGTTATGAAAACGCGTCAGGGGGCGCGATTGTTCCGATGCGTGCGCGGCGCTGAGGCCAATGCCTCGGAGGGGACGTCGACGGGCTCGTCAGGGAGGGGGTCGGTGGCGTCTTCGAGAAGAGCGGCGAGGTAGTGCTCCACATCCAGAGCTGCGACGGCGCCGGAGCCCGCGGCGGTGACAGCCTGTCGGTACGTCGGGTCGATGACATCGCCGGCGGCGAAAACGCCGGGGACCGACGTGCGCGACGACCGACCTTCGAGCTGGATCGTGCCGTCCTCGGTGAGTTCGAGCACGCCGTGAACGAGGTGCGTGCGCGGGTCGTGACCGATCGCCACGAAGATCCCGTCGAGCGCGAGCTCCGAGGTCTCGCCGGAGACGGTGTTACGCAGCGTCGCGCCAGTCACCTGGTCCCCGCCGCTGATGTCGATGATCTCGCTGTTCAAGATGAACTCGATCTTCTCGTTGGCGAACGCACGATCCTGCATGATCTTGGACGCACGAAGCTCGTCGCGACGGTGAATGATGTAGACCTTCGAGGCGAACTTGGTCAGGAACGTCGCCTCCTCCATCGCCGAGTCGCCCCCGCCCACGACCGCGATGACGCGCTCGCGGAAGAAGAACCCGTCGCAGGTGGCGCAGTAGGAAACGCCGCGACCCGAGAAGGTCTTCTCGCCCTCGATGCCGAGCTTGCGCGGGGCGGAACCTGTCGCGAAGATCACGGCGTGAGCGTCGTGGGTCGCGCCCGACCCAAGGGTGACGGACTTCACTGCACCGTCGAGCGACACGGAAACGACGTCGTCATAGACGATCTCGGAGCCGAATTTTTCGGCCTGGGCCTGCATTTTTGCCATCAGGTCGGGACCCATGATGCCGTCGGGAAAGCCGGGGAAGTTCTCCACCTCGGTGGTGTTCATGAGCTCGCCACCGGCTTCCACCGAGCTGGCGATAACGAGCGGCTGGTGCCCACCCCGGGCCGCATAGATAGCTGCGGTGTACCCGGCAGGACCGGACCCGATGATGATGACATTGCGCATGAGCGACCCTTCGTTGCGGTTCCGGATGCTTCAACACATGCTATCCGCGCGGCATTCCCCGGGCCTGGTTGCCCGCAGTGTCATTCACGGCTCAGTCGAGCGACGTTCACCGCCGAGAGATGATCCGCCGGACGGTCTGCCATGCCGTCGTGAGCTCGGGAACGCGCAGCAGGGCGAGGATGCCGACGTAGACCGCCAGGGCGACGATGCCGATCAGAGCAGAGCCGAGTGCGCCGGTGACCTGGTTCTCGAGCATCCAGCTGGTTTCAGCGCCGGACAGGAGGTACACGCCCCAGCCGACGAGACCCGCGGGAACAGCAGCTGCGGCAAACAGGGCAAGGGACGGCATCCATCGCCGGATTCCGATGCGAGACAGACGCCGACGCAGAAACCAGGTGGCCAGGGAGAGCTGGACGCACACGGCGAGGGACTGACCGAGCGCGATGCCGGCGGTGACGAATGCTGTCGGCAGGTTCAGTGCGAGCACCGCCGTGATCATGACGATGCTCGCCTGCACGAGGGTGAAGAAGAACGGGGTTCGCGTGTCGTTGTAGGCGTAGAAGACGCGTCCGATGATGAACAGGACGGTCTGGGGGATGAGCCCGACGAGGAAAGCCAGCAGCACCCACGACGCATCCACGGCGTAGTCCGGAGTGGTGGTGAAGATTCGGGAGGCCGGTACTGCGGCGGCGGCGAGGACCGCGGTGGAGATCACCATGAACAGGCCGAGAAGACGGATGCTGCGCGCGATGTCGGTGCGGACCTCTTCGTCTCGGCCAGCGGCGGCATGCTCGCTCAGCTGTGTGAAGTAGGGGGTGCCGATCGACAGGACGAACACCGAGAAGGGCAGCATGTACAGCAGCCACGCGTTCGCGGCGACGGTGGCGGCGGGCGCGTCACCAGACACGACCGACATGATCTGGCTCTGCACGATCCCGGCGATCTGCCCGACGATCACCATGAGGAAGGTCCAGCCGGCGAGGCGACCGATGTTGCGAAGACCCACGCCCCGCCACGCGAAGTCGGGGCGCAGATGCAATCCGGCTCGCACCCAGAAGACCATGAGCACTGCTGCCTGCACGACGATGCCGAGGGTGGCGGTTCCGGCGAGCAGCGCAATCATCGTCGGTGTCCAGTCGGATACCTCGGTGACCGGGCCGCCGAAGATCACGATGAAGGCGCCGAATCCCGCGATCGAGATGACGTTGTTGGCGATCGGGGCCCAGGTGAACGGGCCGTACACGCGCCGGGCGTTCAGGATTTCGCCGAGCAGCGCGTAGAGCCCGTAGAACAGCAGCTGCGGGATGCACCAGTACGCGAATGCGGTAGCCAGCGCGAACTGGGAGGGCGTGAACTGCGACGCATACAGCTGCACGAGGAGGGGAGCCGCGACCGTGCCAATGGCGGTGGTCACAACCAGGGCGACGGTGCCGAGGGTGAACAGTTTCGAGATGAAGGCGCGGCCGCCGTCGGCGTGCGCGGCAGCTTGCACGATCTGCGGCACGACGACCGCGGTCAGCAGGCCCGTCGAGATGATCGCGTAGAGGTTGTTCGGTAGCTGATTCGCGATCGTGAAGGCGTCAGCGGCGCGGCTCCCCACGGAGCCGACGGCCGCGACGAGCACCATCGAACGCAGGAACCCGGTGAGCCGCGACACCAGCGTGCCGGCGGCGATGAGGGTGCTTGCACGCCCGATCGAACTCACGACTGCTCCTTCGGCGCGGTGCTGTCGGCATCCGTCGCGGTGTCGGCGCCCGCGGTGTCGGTTGCTGCGGTCTCGGGGCCCTCGGTCTCGGGGCGGCGACGAATGCGACGGACGGTTCGAATCGCGCCGATAGCGAGGAACGCCGCCGCAAGGACCGACAGGATGACGAGCCCGATCGTCTCCCAGTCGGCGCGCACGTTCACTTCCAGCGACTGGTCGGTGCCGATACGGACGCCGGTGGGGCTGGTCAGTGACAGATCCACCTCGACGGTGCCGCTGCCAACCCGCGCCTTCACGGGGAGCGAGGCGCGCGTGCTCTGTTGCGGTCCGATCTCGACCTCGCTGCTTTCGGTGACCTCGAGTCGCAGGTCATCGCTGCGGGCGTGCAGGGTGACGGTCACGGGATAGGGCAGGTCATTCTTGATGCCCACGGGGATCTCGGCGTCGGCGGCGACCAGCTGGATCGGGCTCGGCGGCAGGATCGCAACCGACGAGAGGGTAGCCCGCGTGGCCTCGGCATGCGCGTCGAGGGCGTCGGCCCACGCGGCATCCTGCCCCGTCCAGCCGAGACTCAGGAGCTGCAGGATCTCGGCGCGCTCGGCACCCGTCAGCAGTGACGGCTCCGCGATGACACTGGCGAAGGACTCGATGCGCTGCTCACCGTCCAGCAGCGTCGGAACGACCTCGATCCGCGTCGTGGCGAGGGGTTGGTCGGTGATGGTCACCTCCCTCGATTCGCTGCTGATCAGAGCGGCGAGTCCCAGCGGCCGTGCGCCCGGGAGGGCCTGAGCCGCGTCGATGGCAGCACGCAGCGCGACGGCACTGCGCGTCGGGTTGCGGTCGAGGGCAACCACCGTCGCGCTTCCCGTCACGGGGAGCGCCTCAAGGGCGGATGCCTCGGCGAGGGCTGCCGCGCGGTCAAGCGCATCGGCGCTCATGGCAGCCGTCGAGAGCACGGCGCTCACGTCGGCATCGGCGACGAGTAGGCGTGCATCGCCGGCGCGAGCATGCGCCGCAGGCGACGGGGCTGCGATGGCTGTCGTGTCGGTGAGTGTCAGTGCCCCGCCTGCGCCGAGTGCGGCCACGACCTCGGCAGTGACAGCGTCGGGCCACCAGATGTCGGTTGTGGCGCCGACGTCCAGGAGCTCGTCGAGCGTGGGGAGCCCGGACTCGTCATCCGTGTCGGATTCGGAAGGCGTCGCGGTGGCGGTGGGGGTCGGCTCGGGATCGTTGCCCGAGAAACCGGCCGGGTCGATGTAGGCGGCAAGCGAGGTCGGTGCCAGCGGCGGCACAACCCC
>MDSV01211432.1_pt1 | contig 10302 bp, 10 predicted proteins | sample 810851 | NCBI WGS metagenome assembly MDSV01 (sample SAMN05326640, study PRJNA326480) | marine metagenome | isolation source: seawater | place: Atlantic Ocean: North East | collected 2012
GACCACAAAGCTTCCCCACACGTGGTCGACTCCGTCGCAGTTGCCCAGTCCAGTGCTGGACAGGACAGTACTTTGCGCCCCTGTTTCGACATCGATGGCCAGCACGGAAGCATTGCCTCCCCAATTCACGACGTACGCCGTCTGGTCCACCACGGTGACGCCGTTGGGTGTCGTTCCGGTGTTGCCGACCAGCGTGCTGACCTGCATGTCGGTTGGGTCGGTCACATCCACTTTCAGGATTCGGCCAGTGCCGAAGTCGCTGACCACGAGAAAGTCTCCTCCGTCGCTGCTGAAGCTGCCCATCCCGTTCAGGAAGGTAACGCCCACGGGAATGACGGAACCGATTTGGCCTTCACTCACCACGTCGTAAGCGCGGATGACGTTGTTCTGGATGGCGAACAAGGTCGACCCAAGAACTTCCATGCCATGGGTGGCTCCGCCATTTCCAAAGGTCGTCCAGTTGACTCCCTCGTCTGCGGTCACCAACATGCTGCTGCCGTTGCTCACCACCCAACGGTCGCTGTTGTGTTCGTATTCCACGGCTTCAATGGAAGTGAGGGTTTGGCCCCAAGCGGCTGTCAAACACATGGCGGAACAGAGCAGGATGGAAGACAATCGTTTCATGGGCCAGAAGGTACGGCCTCAGTCCTCTGTTTCTTGAAGGGTGTACGTCGACCAGGTGCGCGCTGCCAGGACGTAAAACAACGTAAATAACCCCGCAGCCGCCAGCCCGTACCATGCCGCTCCCGACCAATCAGGTGGGTTCAGTCCAGACTCTCGTGCTTGCTGCGCTGAGATGCTGTCGGTGAGGTTGTGGGTGACCTTCCACACACGGTACAGTTGGTTTTTGACAAGGGTGGTGCTTCCGAAGCCCACAATCGGGACCAACACGAGCCATCCTTGAAACCAGAGCTCGTAGCGAATGCGAAGCTCTTGGAAGGTCATGGTCGAGGGGTGTTTCGCGCCCCAAAAATGGCGCTGCCCACGCGCACCATAGTGCTTCCTTCTTGCACGGCGACAGGCCAATCCCCACTCATACCCATGCTAAGGGTTCGCCACGCAGCCCCTCGTGCCGTGGCGACAGGATGCATGGCGTTGTCCATCTCCTGGAACAAGGTGTGCAGCAACTTGAACTCCAGGCGCACCTGCTTTTGGTCGTCTGTGAAGGTGGCCATCCCCATGAGACCGACAGGCCGCAGGTGCGGATAAGCCTCCCAGACTTCGCGCTGTGCGAGGTCGCGAAGTTCCTCTGGACTGAACCCGAATTTTGTGGACTCGGCGGCGATGTGCACCTGAAGCAGGAGGTCGACGGTTCGGTCCAACTTCGCCGCTTCTCGTTCCATCACGTCCAGGACTTTCACCCGATCCACGCCGTGCACCAGGTGCACGCAAGGCAGGAAGTCCTTGATCTTGTTGGTTTGAATGTGGCCGATCATGTGCCACCGGATGTCTCGGGGAAGCCGCTCCGCTTTGTAGACCAATTCCTGCACGCGGTTCTCGCCAAAGTCTCGTTGACCTGCGTCGTAGGCTGCCAGGAGGTCTTCGTCGGGCTTGGTCTTGCCGACAGCCACCAATTGCACCTCATGGCCGGCCTCCTGTGCACGCTCGTCCACTTGGGCTTGCATGGCGAGTAGATTGTCCTTCACAGGGTGACGGTTCGTCATGGCGCGTCGTTGAATTCGTGGATGAACAAGGCGCTTCGAATTTTGGGTTCCACCCACGTGCTTTTCGGAGGCAGGGTGCCTTGTGCGTCGGCCACGGCTCGGATGTCTGAGAAGGGAATGGGGTGGATCAGCACGAGGATGCGGTCTGGGTGTGCAGCCGCCTGCGCCTGCCAGCCTCCCTCAGGACGATGCGGTTCAGGCAGGTGTCGGAGACGCTTGTCGTGGCGCGCGTCGGCGATCCCCAGGATGTTGTCAAGAAGATGCACGTTGACCCAGTCGGCGTCCGTTGCAGCTTCGCAACCTGGCCGTCGGGTGAGCGTCCAGGATTCCCCTTGAAGGGCCACGGTGATTTGCCCAGGCTCGGTGGGGACAGCACATCCATGTTTGGACGGTTCCACGGTGCACACCCCTCGAAGGGATTGGAGGGCTTCGTGCCAGCGTTCACGCGTCATGGGGATGCCGCGCACTTCCTTGTGGAATCCAAGAATGGTAAGGTCTTCTTCGGGCACGACCAAGGCCAAAATGTGTTTCGCGCCTGGCAAATCGGGCCGGGCTTCGTGAAGCCTGTGCGACGAAGCCAACCTGTGGTGGCCATCTGCCAGGTAGAGGACATCTTCGCGGCCCCATGTGTCTGCGAAGGCTTTGCCCGAAGGGCTGTGCACAGGCACACGCCAAATCTCGTGCCGCACTCCATCTGCCGTCATGAAGTCGGTGTGGGCAGGGTTGAATGTGGTTTCCGCCAACACCTTGTTGTCCGCTTGAGCTTGGATGGTTCCTTGTGGCTTGGCGCACAACACGGGTTCTGCATGGAAGCCCACAGCGTCCAGGAACGCGGTGAACAGAGCTTCGCGGGGGGCCAGCGTTTGTTCATGCGTGCGAAGCCCACCTTCAGCACAGCGAGTCAGGTCCAGATTGCAAACCACGCCAGTCCAAACGCGGTCTGCGGTGGATTGCCTGTACACGAGCCACTCTGGCTCCTCGGCCTCGACCAGCCAACCCTTGGATTTGAAGGCGTCGTACTCTGCACGGACTTTCTGGAAAAACGCACCGGTGCCTCTGGACGTGTCGACGTCCCCTGACGTGTCGGGATTGATGACCTGGATGTATGAATACGGGTTGTGCTTGAGCTTGTCCCGAAGCTCGTCTTTTTGGTAGCTCAAATACGACCGCGACGCCACCAAATGCGCCATGTGTCGCGGTGGGGTCACCGCGGCCAAGGGCGTCATCAGGGGGCGACGTTCAGTCATGCAAGAGCTTCAATTTGTGCAGCCAATTCAAGGCCGATGCGGTCTTGGGCTTCTCCCGTGGCTGCACCGATGTGCGGGGTCAAGGCCACTTTGGGGTGGGCCAAGAGGTCGGCTCGCGGAGCGGGTTCTCCGACGAAGACGTCCAATCCAGCCCCGGCGATTTCACCCGCGTCCAAAGCCGCCATCAGCGCGTCTTCGTTCACAGATCCACCACGAGCGGCATTCACCAAAATGGCGTTGGCCTTCATGGCCTTGAGCTGGGCTTCCCCAATCACGGCGCTGCCGTCGGCCTGGGCGGGAACGTGGATGCTCACCATGTCGGCGTTTGTCAACAGGTCCTCGAGGCTGTGCAGGGGACAATCAACGGTCAATGTTTGGCCCCCCACGGTCAGCTCGACCTGGCCATGGTCCACAAATGGGTCGTGTGCGATGACGTTCATGCCGCAGCCTAGGGCGTAGCTGGCCAGGGATCGACCGATGCGTCCGAAGCCCACAATCCCAAGGGTCTTTCCACGCAATTCAGTGCCTTTGCCGTAGGCTTTTTTCAGCGTTTTGAATTCCTCTGCGCCACGCCCGGGCATCTGGCGGTTGCTGTCGGCCAGAAAGCGTGCGCAGGAGAAGAGGTGTCCCATGACCAGTTCCGCCACACTCTGCGAGCTGGCTGCAGGTGTGTTGAAGACGGTCAAGCCTTTGCCGCGGGCGTACTCCACGTCGATGTTGTCCATGCCGACCCCGCCGCGTCCAATGAATTTCAAATTGGGGCAGGCGTCGATGAGGGGTTGACGAATTTTCGTGGCCGACCGCACCAGCACTCCGTCGATGGCGTGCTCGTGGATGAAGGCTTCGAGTTGGTTTGCGTCGACAAAATCGGTGTGCAAAGTGTGTCCGGATGCGGTCAATGCAGCAGCACCTGAGGGGCTGATTCCGTCGTTGGCGAGGATGTTCATGATGTCAAGGATTATCCGTGGGTGCGTTCAAATTCTTTCATGACGTCGACCAACACCTGGACGCTTTCCAGGGGGAGGGCGTTGTACATGGATGCTCGGTATCCACCGACGCTTCTATGGCCTTTCAGTCCATTGATGTTGGCCTTGTTCCACGCGTCGTCAAACGTCGCGGCGTGGCTGTCGTCCACCAGGCGGAAAGTCGCGTTCATGTGGGAACGGCTTCCGATTTGGGCGTGGCCTTCAAACAGGGGGTTGCGGTCAATTTCGCCGTAGAGCAGGCCCGACTTGGCTTCGTTGCGTGCTTGGATGGCCTCCACGCCTCCCAGGGCTTTGAGCCAACGAAGGGTGAGCAACGTGGTGTACACTGAGAACACCGGTGGTGTGTTGAACATGCTGTCCTTGCCCAGCTGCACTTCCAGGTCCAGGTAAGAGGGGATGCTCCGCCCGGTTTGACCGAGTCGTGCACGGTCCACTGCATACATCACGGCCCCTGCAGGTCCCATGTTCTTTTGGACCCCTCCATAAATCAAGGCGAAAGGTTCCGGGTCGAACCTTCGACTCATCATGTCGGAGCTCATGTCGGCCACCAAAGGCGCGGTGGTCTGTGGCATGTGGGCGTATTGGGTGCCGAAAATGGTGTTGTTGGTCGTGATGTGGAGGTAAGCGTTGTCTCCGTCGACGTCCGCCACTTCAGGAATGTGGTTGTAATTGTCGTCTTTGGACGAAGTCAACACATTCACGCGTCCCGCGTGCTTGGCTTCTTTGATCGCCTTGGCGGACCACGTCCCTGTGTCGGCGTAGGCTGCTTGCCCCCCCTCAGGCAAGAAGTTCATGGCGGCCGTCAAAAACGCCAAGCTCGCCCCGCCCTGGAGATACAAGATTTCGAAGCGGTCAGGCAACTCCAGCAATTCTTTGGTCAACGCCCTGCACTCCTCCATGGCGGCGACGAAAGCCTTGCTTCGGTGTGACATTTCTACCAAAGACAGACCGTGGTTGTCCCAAGACTTCACAGCTTGGGAGGCCTCTTCCAACACTTCTTGAGGCAAGATGCAGGGGCCTGCAGAAAAATTGTGCACGTGAGACATGATGGGCGGATTAAAGTTGAATCAAAGGTCAGAAATGGCGAGGACTGGGCGCGCAAATTGACATGCTGAGTTTTCCCAAGAATGGGGCGCGTTTGTGGAGAACGAAGGCAAGAAAAAAGGCACGCAGGAGCGTGCCATTATTTCGGGGGCATCGTCTTTTTGAGGAAGACGGATCATTCGCCAGCGGCGAACGCCTTGATTTCGTCGCCAAGCGGGTCGGCGCCACTTCCAAGTGCAGCCACCAATTGACCCTCGCCATCGACAAGGAACTTGTGGAAATTCCACCGCACTTTGTGGTCTCCCGAGCCGTTGAGGGCTTCCTGGGTCAACCAAGCGTAGACGGGGTGTTGGTCATTGCCTTTGACGTCCACCTTGGACATCATCTGAAAACTCACGCCGTAGTTTCTGGTGCAGAACTCCCGGATGTCGGTTGAACTTCCAGGCTCTTGCATGCCGAATTGATTGCATGGGAATCCAAGGACGACCAAGCCCTTGTCCTTGTACACGTCATGAAGTTCTTCGAGCGGTTTGTATTGAGAGGTGTACCCACAGCGTGAAGCAGTGTTCACGATGAGCACGCGCTTGCCCTTGAGTTGGTTGAAATCAAAGTCGTCGCCTTCCAAGGTGGTGGCGCTCAGGTTGTGAAAAGATGCCATGCCTGGGGTGGGGTTGTGCCAAGTGTTGGTGTTGAAGCCCTTCAAGGCCATGAAGCCTGTGGCGCCGAGGACCAAAGCGCCTGTTGCGAAAAGGGTAGTCATGTTCATCAAGGGAGGAACGCGCGGAAATGTCGTTTTGTTCAATGCAACCAATGCTGGCGAAGTCTTGCGCTGGGGAGCTTTGAAGCCACCACCTGGCGAAGGGCCCCTTGTGGGTCCAGCTCTCGGGGCAAACTGATGCTTGGGAACATCATCATCACCGCCAAGGCCAATCCGACCGAAAGGACAGATTCAGCCCACCACGTCCAAGAAAGGAGGGCCATGGGGAGGACGACCACCATCGCGAGAACCACCCCGCCACGCAGAGTGCTGGCCAATGGAAGGGGTTTCAACTTCAACCGAACCGACATCCAAGCCGTTGTCAGCATCCATTGAAGCACCGACGCCGCAACCACAGCCCACGCCGCGCCCACGGTGCCATATCCTTGCTCCAGATTCCACCAAACGCCGGCCGAGATCGCAATCAGGAACACCACTTTGATGGCGATGCCTACGTTGAGGCCGTCGATCGCCCTCATGTTGGCGTCGCCCAATTTGGTCAATGCGCGGAACGCCACCGCCGCAAACAGCACTTCTGCAATGGCCGTCGATTCTTCAAATCGGGGCCCGAGGAACAACCATGTGACGCCTTCCGCCTGCCACACCAAGGCCGCGGTGAGCGGCAACGTGGCAAGGGCAATCAGGTGCATGCCTCGGAGCGCGACCCGTTGCATTTCGGGAAGGTTGTCTTGCAGGCTGGACAGTCCGCTGAACAGCACGCTGTCGCTGAGCTTTCCCAACACGGTGATGGGTTGTCCCATCAGGTGGACGGCTCGGTCGTACATGCCCGTTGCGCGTGTGCCGAGAGATTCTCCCACCCACCAAAGGTCCACCTTGGAAGCGGTGTAGGTGAGAAGATTGAACACCGTGCTTCGTGTGCCATAGCCCAGCAAAGAGGTCAGTCCAAGGCGGTGACATCCCAGAGACACAGGGATGCGGGCGAGCCAGATGTACCCGGCACTGAGTACGAGGTTTTGGACCAGCAGGGCCGCGACATACGCCCAAATGCCAGCGCCCGCGAACGCCATGCCAAGGCCTACAATCAGATTCCCCACGACCATGCCCGTCAGGGCGCACTTGGTCAGGGCCTTGAAATTCATGTCGCGGACCAACAAACTCCTTGACACCACGCTGAATCCCGAGATGACGAAGCTCAAGGAGATCCAGCGCAGGACTGGCCGGAGCACAGGGGCCTTGTAATGCTGCGCAAACTCAGGCGCAGCGATGTACATGGCTGCGAAAAACAGCAGTCCAAGCACAGCACTGAACCACCACGCAGAAGCCACATGCCGGGGCGTGAGTTGGGGGAACTGAACGAGCGAAGGTCCAATGCCGACTTGGGCGAAGATTTCCACGACGCCCACCACAATCAAAGCAAGGGCCATCACTCCGAAGTCTTCGGGCGCGAGCAAGCCCGCGAGGATGCGGATGTAGACAAGCTGCAGGACTACCTGCAGCAACACGTTGAAGCTTTGCCAGCTCAGCGAAGCCCCCCACGAGGGCGTGCGGCCCTCCGGGGTCATCAGCGGGCGATGCTGACGGCGCGACGTTCGCGAATCACGGTGATTTTGACCTGACCTGGGTAGGTCATTTCATTCATGATGCGCTGGCTGATGTCAAACGAAAGCTGGTCGGCTTGGTCGTCGCTCACTTGGTCGCTCTCCACCATCACGCGGAGTTCACGGCCCGCTTGGATCGCAAAGGACTTGGTGACCCCTGGGTACTCCAGGGCCAGGTTCTCCAGGTCACGCAGTCGTTGGATGTACGCTTCTACCATTTCGCGACGTGCTCCGGGACGTGCGCCACTGATCGCGTCGCAGACTTGGATGATGGGCGAGAGAAGAGAAGTCATTTCAATTTCGTCGTGGTGTGCCCCGATCGCGTTGAGAATGTCTCCCCGCTCACCCGCTTTCTCTGCGAGCTTCATGCCCAAGAGTGCATGTGGCAATTCGCTTTCTTCGTCGCTGACCTTGCCAATGTCGTGGAGCAAGCCGGCGCGTTTGGCAGCCTTGGCGTCGAGGCCCAATTCCGCGGCCATGGTGGCGCAAAGGTTCGCCACTTCGCGGCTGTGCTGGAGCAAGTTTTGACCGTAGGAGGAGCGGTACTTCATTCGGCCCACCATGCGGACGAGCTCGCCCTTCATGTTGTGGATGCCCAAGTCAACCACGGTTCGCTTTCCTGTCTCGGCGATTTCTTCTTCAATCTTCTTGGTGACCTTGTTCACCACCTCCTCAATGCGGGCAGGGTGGATGCGGCCGTCGGTGACGAGTTGGTGCAAGCTTAGGCGTGCAATCTCGCGACGCACGGGGTCGAAGCAGCTCAGGATGATGGCCTCTGGGGTGTCGTCCACGATAAATTCCACACCGGTGGCGGCCTCCAGCGCCCGGATGTTGCGGCCTTCTCGTCCGATGATGCGGCCTTTGACATCGTCATTCTTGATTTGGAAGACTGAAACACTGTTCTCCACGCTGTGCTCGGTCGCGACGCGCTGGATGGTCTGGATGACGATTTTTTTCGCTTCTGCGTTGGCCTTCTCCTTGGCCTCATCGATGATGTCTTGCGCTTGCGTGGCGGCCATGGCGCGGGCCTCTGACTTCATCTGCTCGACCATGCTGGACTTGGCCTCGTCTGCGGTCATGCCACTAAGCTTTTCCAAGGCTTCAATGGCCTTGCTGTGGTCTGTGGCGAGATCTTGTTGCTTCTTTTCCAAAGCACCCAGACGCTGAGTCAGCTTCTCTTGGTCTTTGTTGAGTTGGCGCTCGGCATTTTTGTTCTGATCGAGTGAACGCTGGAGGTTGTTCTCAGTTTTTTTGAGGCGCTCTTGTCGCTCGTTGAGTTTGCGCTCGAGGTCCTTGCGTTGATCGGCCTGCTTTTCCTTGAGTTGGCTGAATTTTTCTTTGGCCTGGAGGATTTTCTTTTCCTTGATGGATTCGCCTTTCAGTTCGGCTTCGCGGACAATGCCGTCTGCTTTGCCTGTCAGGACGCGCAAGAACAAAAAGTAGCCTGCGCCTCCTCCAAGAAGCAATCCAGCTGCTGCTGCAATGATGGGTGACATGTTGTCGTGGGGTTCAATTCCGTCATCAACGGTCGAGCGCGTCGTGGATGCGTTGCAGAAGGGAATCGATGTCGCCTTGAGGCCAATCTGGTCCAGGTTCCCCACTGCTTGTCACATTGAGGGGCTTTTGGGTCTTGGATTGGACGGCGATTTGAAGGGCGGCCATGGCCATGAGGTCGATCCTGTCGGTGATCGCGTACTGGCGCTTGAGGTCGCTGACTTGCTTTTCCACAGCGGCTGCGGCTTCACGCACGGCTTGCACTTCCTCTGGGGAAAGTGTCAAGGGATAGGTTCTCCCTCCGATTGTGATTTCGAGCGTTTCCATGGTGTTCTTCACGCTTTGAGCAGCGTGATGCATTCGTCGATTTCTTCCACCAACGCGTCCAATTCCTCGGCGCTCATCGCCGGTTCAGGGGTGGGTTGGGGTTGAGGTAGGTTGGTTTCACGAACCATTTCCACTTCCTGCAGCTTCGTTTGGACTTTCTCCAGCCTCGCATTCGCCTCGTGCAGTTCGCCCCTCAGGCCGGCATGGGCCTCGAGCAAGCGTTCCACGGCGTGGAGCAACGTCGTCAGTTGAGTTTGGGAAAAGGACATGGTCGTGAGTCCTAACAAAAGTAAGGGAGTGCTCGGGACTTTGGTCGGATTGCCCCATGTAGTTTTGCAACATGCGGACGTTTGAAACACAAATTGGGAGGTTCAAGGCTGGTTTTTCTATCTGTCACGTGTTGTGTGTGTTGGGTGTTTTTTCTTCGAGTTTTTCTTTGGGTCAAGATTCCCAAAGGCAGCGCGCGCAGCAATTCAAGGCAACCCACGATTGGACGGACCCTTTGACGGTTCCTTTGGTCTTGAGTGGCAACTTCGGAGAGCTCCGGGGCAATCACTTCCACACCGGCCTCGACATGAAAACCCAAGGGAGAGAGGGTTTGCCTGTTCTCGCCGCCACGGATGGCGTGCTGGCCCGCATCAAGATGTCGCCATGGGGTTATGGCAACGCGCTGTACCTCGAAGGGCCAGATGGCATCACGACGGTGTACGCCCATCTCCAGAGGTTTGCCCCTAAGTTGCAGGCGTGGGCAGTGGAGCGCACGTACGCGGGGAGATCCCTGGGGTTGGACGCCATGCCCCCTGCCTCGGCGGGGTTGACATTCCAGGCTGGCGACACCTTGGGTTGGAGCGGCAATTCCGGCGGAAGTGGCGGCCCTCACTTGCATTTTGAAGTGCGTGATACGCCGTCCCAACACCCTCTGAATCCATTGCAAGGCTGGGTGACCAAATCGGATTCGCGTCCCCCGTCGGCACCGTCGTGGTGGCTGGAATCCGAGCGCGGCTTGGTGTCCATTCCCGCCAGGGGTGTCGACACCGTGGTGGTCGATGGCGAGATCCGTATTTCCATTGAAGCGTACGACCGGTTGGACGGCGCGTCCAACATCTGTGGAATCCACAGGCTTGACGCGCTCTTGAAAGACAGCGTCGGCGACGTTCTATGGAAACATCGATTTGGCTTGGATGAATTGAATTTTTCGGTAAACAAAGACATGAATGCGCACAC
>MDSV01239677.1_pt1 | contig 10302 bp, 14 predicted proteins | sample 810851 | NCBI WGS metagenome assembly MDSV01 (sample SAMN05326640, study PRJNA326480) | marine metagenome | isolation source: seawater | place: Atlantic Ocean: North East | collected 2012
CAACTTTTTTTTGTAATTCTTGTCAAAATTAAACAATTATTTGATTGACCGATATAAATTCTCAAGTTATACCCCTGCGCACATGGCTAATACAAAATCAGCAATTAAAAGAATTAGAAGAATATCTAAACAAACAGTAGTAAATAAAGCTAGAAAAAGTAGGTATAGAAATGCCTTAAAGAAAATGAATGTTTTGATTGATAGTAAGAAAAAAGATGAAGCTCTAAAATTCTTGCCAAAATTGAATTCTGAACTTATGAAGATTGCTAAAACTGGAATAATTAAGAAACAAAATGCTTCAAGAAATGTTTCTAGAATAACAAAGAAAATAGTCTCATTATAGACCTAACACCTGTAGTTGATTCAACTATAGTGATACGCACTATCTGTCATTAGTAACATATGATTAACTATATTTAGATTTAGTAAATTTATGTTTTAAAAAAGCCTCAAAAATAATTTTTATAATGAAATACATAAAAAAAAAAATTGTCAAAGAATTTTTTTAAATTTTTTGATTTAACACAATCCTAGATTTAATTTTTTTTGAATTATCAAAAATTATTTCTTGCAAATATTTACATATAGTTCTAACTGATCTTCTCCCTTAATTTATGAATAACAGTTTTAAAAATAAAGAATTGAATAGTTTGAAAACTGTATCTTTGGACTGGAACATTGTCCAAACACAAATGAAAAATAAATTAGGTCTTGAGGTTTATGAAAGTTGGTTAAAAAAAATAAACTTTTTAGAAGAGTTTAATAACTACATTTTACTATCCGTTCCAACTAGATTTATAAGAGATTGGATTACATCAAGGTATTTAGATCAAATTTTGCAAATAATAAAAGGCTTTAAGAAAGATATTATTAGAATTGAATTTACAATAGCTGAAAAAAAAATAATTGAAAATGAGAAAAATGATGAAGATTTTCAAAAAATTGAAGATAAAGAGAATGTATCTTTTATAAAAGACTCTTATCTTCAGTATAACCGAATCGATCCTAATAAAGGATTTGAGAATTTTTTAATTGGATCCAGCAATAAACTCGCTTATGAGGCGTCAATTAAGGTATCTGATCATATCTCTTATTATAATCCATTATATATTTATGGTGGTGTTGGTATGGGAAAAACTCATTTATTAAATGCTATTGGTCTAAAGCTAAAGAGGAGTAATAAAGTAATGTTTATTTCTGCTGAAAGATTTATGTATCAATTTGTTAAATCAATCAAATCAAATGATATGGTTCGTTTTAAAGAGTATTTTAGAAATACAGACATTCTGATAATTGATGATATTCAATTTATGAATGGGAAGGAAGCAATGCAAGAAGAATTTTTCCATACATTTAATGCTCTTTTAGATAAAGGATCTCAAATCATAATTTCAGCTGATAGAGCTCCAAATAAATTATCCAGAATACAAGAAAGAATTAAATCTAGATTTTCCGGAGGACTAGTAGTCGATATTCAAAAACCTGATTTTGAGTTAAGAAAAAAAATTGTTAGACAAAAAACAGAAGAGTTGAATAAACTTTATTCTGATGAAATAAATATATCAAAAGAAATTCAAGATTTTATAAGCACAGAAATCTTAACTAGCATTAGAGAACTCGTCGGAGCAATAAATAGAATAGTTTCATTTTCTAGAATATATAACAAGACACCCAATTTAGCAGAAACAAAAATTATATTAAAAGATTTATTAAATCTGAATGAAAATAAAGTTACAATAGATTTAATACAAACACTTGTTTGTAAGTTCTTTAAGATAAGTAAAAATGAGATGTTATCTTCTAGAAGATCTAGGTATTTAGTTAGACCGAGACAAACTGCAATATATTTAACTAAGATTTTAACCTCTAAATCTCTTCCAGAAATAGGTCGTGAATTTTCAAACAGAGATCATACAACAATTATTCATTCAGTAAAAACTATAGAGAAGTTAAAAGAAAATGATGCAGAAATGGTGAATAATATCAACAAATTAAAAAATCAAATATTATACAATAACAAATGTAATGAAATTTAACGTCAACCAACAAGATTTACAACAAGCACTAAGTTATTGCCAAGGTGTTATAGAAAAAAGAAGCACTCTTCCTATACTTTCAAATGTTTTATTAGATGTAAGAAGCTCACAACTAACTATAACAGCCACTGATCTAGACTTAATATTTGTTCATCAGATAAAAAATATTGAAATTAGCGAAGAAGGTAAAACAACTACTACTTCATCTATTATGTATGACATAATTAGGAAATTTTCTTCTGGAAAAAAAATAAATTTATTATTATCTGAAAAAAGTAAACTGCAGTTAGAGTCTGATAAATCAATCTTCAATCTTAATTGTATTAACCCCTCAGAATTTCCTTTAACTGAAGAAAATTTTAATGATAATGAATTTTCTATTAATTCTAAAAGTTTGTTAAAACTTTTAAATAAATGTAAATTCTCAGTATCTAATGACGAAACGAGACATTATTTAAGTGGAATATACTTTCACCAAACTGAAGTTGAGGATAAGAACTATCTTACAGCAGTTGCCACTGATAGTCATAGAATGTCAATTTCTAAGATAAGACTAGATAAAAAGATTAGTTTTGAACCTATTATTCTTCCTAAAAAAACAATTTTTCAATTGGTGTCTTTGTTAGATAACTATGATGGAGATGTTAAGATATCAAATGTTAAATCTAAGATAAAATTTGAATTCAATAATAGTGTATTAATTTCAAAATTGATTGATGGTAAATTCCCAAATTATATTCAGGTAATACCAAAAAATAATCAAAAAAAACTTGAAATAGATCTTAAACTTTTTTTAAATTCTGTTGATCGTGTTGCTTCTGTATCTTCAGATAGAAAAGATGGAGTAAAATTCAGCCTTACAAAAGATGCCCTAAATCTCTCAGTAAATAACACCAATAGTGGAGATGGGAATGAAACTTTAAACGTAAAATTTGAACACGATTTAGAAATAAGCTTTAACTCTAGATATTTAATTGATGTTGCTTCCCAAATGGATGGGAAAAATATAGAAATTTTCTTTAATGATACAGGATCTCCTGCTCTCATTAAAGATCCTGGAGATTTTGATAGTATTTATGTGGTCATGCCTATGAAGGGCTAATTAATTTTATCTAATTCGGAGTAAATTTGATTTTCTAAATTTTTGATGAATTCATTCTTCTCTATTCCATAACTAATTAAAGGAAGTATTGAGATTATAATTTTTTTGTTTGGAACTTTAAATCCTTTCTTAGGCCACACGTAACCAGAGTTAATAGCTATAGGCTGACAAGAAATTTTTAATTCTTCATAAATTCTAGAAACACCTTTTTTAAATGATGGCCTTTCTTCTGGTCTCACTCTTGTACCTTGAGGAAATATAACCAATGGTCTTTCTGAACTGTTTATTATCTTTTTTATATTATCAAAAAAACTCAAATTATCTTTTGTGACCTTACTTCTTTTTATTGAAATTGAGCCAATTTTCCTCAAATACCAACCGAAAATTGGAATAAACAGTAATTCCTTTTTTAAAATGAAAACTGGAGAATTAAAAATTGTTTGAAGATAAAAAGTTTCAAACATGGATTGATGAGAAGATGCGATAAAAAATTTCCTATCAGGGTCAATATTTTCTTTTCCTAAAACTTTTATATCCACAGATAAAATAAATTTTAAACAAAAACTTGACCAATAACCCATTAATTTACCACCAATTAAAACTAATCTTTGTGGCAAAAGTAACGTTGGTAAAAATACTATTGATATTAAAATAATACCTGAAAAAAAAATTATAGAAAATAACAAATTTCTTAACATTATTTTTAAATGTTACATTAATTCAGATATTTTTTGTCTTTTATTAATAATCTGAATTTTTGATCCTTTAATTAATATTTCCGCTGGTTTAGGTCTAACATTATAATTTGAAGCAAGAGAAATTCCATAAGCTCCTACATCACATATAATCAAAAAATCTTTTTCATATAATTTTTGATACTTTTTAATAATTGCAAATGTATCTGTACTCTCGCACACTGGTCCGACAAATTCATAGCTTTTTTTGGAGATTTTCTTATTTTTTTTTAAAGGCATTATTTTATGAGAAGCACCATAAAGTGCTGGTCTCATTAAATCATTCATAGCAGCGTCTAAAATAACAAAATCTTTTTTATACCCTTCTTTAATGTAGATAACTTTAGTTATCAAAATCGCAGAATTACCTACTATAGATCTACCAGGTTCGAAAATTACTTTACAATTATTATTGTATAAAAATTTTTCAATATTTTTTGCATATTTTTTTAAATCAAACTTTGAATTATCATGATTGTAGTCAATTCCCATACCTCCTCCTAAATCAATGTATTCAAATTTGTGATTTGACTCTTTAATTATTTTATCTACGACAGTAAGCATTTTTTGATAAGGTTTATTACTAAGAATTTGACTACCAATATGAACACTTAAGCATTTTAAATTTAAATATTTTGATTTTTTTAAAAAATTGACTAATTGTAAAAAATCTTTTCTACTTACACCAAATTTATTTTCTTTTTTGCCAGTTGAAATCTGTCTAAGCGTTTGTGCATCAGTATTTGGATTTAATCTTAAACCTATATTAACAATTTTTTTTTTGTTTTTTGCTATTTTTTCAATTTCTAAGATTTCACTTTTAGACTCTGCATTTATCAAAAGTATATTTTTACGTATTGCATACTCTATCTCAGATACAGTTTTCCCAACACCTGAAAAAACTATTTTTTTCGGCTTAATCCCTGCCTTGAGAGCTTTCATTAGCTCACCTAAAGAAACTACATCTGCACCAATATTATGATTTTTTATTTCCTTTAAGATACCCAAGTTTGAGTTTGCTTTTACTGCGTAACATATTAAAGGATTAAATTTTTTAAACTTATTTCTTAATTCTTGGATATTATTTTTAATTTTTACTGAAGAATAACAATAAAGTGGAGTTTTGTATTTTTTACCTAATGACGCAATATTAAAACCATCTATTGTAAGTTTATTTTTTTTATAAATCATGAAAATTTTTTATTCTGAAAAATGTGTATTGTTGAATTTTGTCTACTTTCTTTAAATACAGGATCACCTTTTTTTCCACACGAGTAAAATAAAGTAAAAATAAATAGTAATATAAAAATTTTTTTCATTATCGGATTTTTTTGTATTTCATTATCATTCTTTTTACGTTTTCAAAAGATGTTCCTCCAAAAGATTTTTTTGAGTTTATTGAATTTCTTAAATCAAAAACTTTCAATACATCACTTGTAAGTCTTGGTTCTACTTTTTTAAGTTCATTAATTTTGAGTTCACTTAGCTTTTTTTTTTTCTTTTCAGCAAAATTTACAATTGCAGCTGTTTTTTGATAAGCTTTTCTGAAGGACATTGAATGATTTTTAACTAAATAATCTGCGAGATCTGTTGCAGTAGTAAAACCTGTATCGGCTAATGCATACATTCTTTTTTTATTTGGTGAAATATTTTTTAATATTTCATCTAATATTTTTAAGCAATCGATTAATATGTCATAAGACTTAAAAACTATTTCTTTATCATCTTGCATATCTTTAAAATATGAAATTGGCAGACCTTTAAGTATTGTGAGCATTGAAAATAAATTTCCAAATGTTGATCCAGTTTTACCTCTCAAGAATTCTAATAAATCAGGATTTTTTTTTTGTGGCATAATAGATGAACCGGTCACAACTTTGTCCGAAAGATTAATTAAATTAAATCCATCTGAGCTCCATATTATAAGTTCCTCTGCTATTCTAGAAATGTGCATTGAACATATTGAAATAGCAAAAAGAAAATCTAAAACAAAATCTCTATCTGAAACAGTGTCTATCGAATTATTAGTTGGTTGGCTGAAACCAAGTTTTTTTGAAGTATAATTTCTATCTATATTGAATGATGTGCCTACTAGCGCTGCCACACCAAGGGGGTTTTCATTCAGACTCTCTAAATTATTAATTAATCTTCTTTTATCTCTCTTAAACATTTCAATATAAGCCATAAAGTAGTGTGCCAATGAAACTGGTTGAGCATTTTTTAAATGTGTGAAACCAGGCATAATTGTTTCGATATTTTTTTCAGCGATTTTAAGGATAGATTTAATAACTTTATCTATGAGAGTGTTGATCTCATTAGTAGAAGATTTTATCCAAATTTTTAAATCTGTTATTACCTGATCATTCCTTGATCTAGCTATATGAAGATATCCAGCTTCATCACCAATAATTTCAAAAAGTTTTTTTTCAATATTCATATGAATATCCTCATATTTTTTATTAAACTCAAATTTATTTTTCGATATATCTTTTTCAATTTTTTGTAATCCATAGATAATCTTATTTTTAATTTTAAATGATATGATCTTTTGTTTAAATAACATTTCAACATGAGCAATTGAACCTACAATATCTTCTTTATACAATCTTTTATCGACGTCTATAGAACTTCCAATTTTTTGAAAAAGCGTAGATGCTTTTTTCTGAATTCTAGTGTTCCATATTGCCTGGTTGTTTTTATTTTTAGCCATGATAATTACTTATACCCATTTAATATGAGATTTTTAATAATATTTACATTTCTTATGTCCAGCGCGCTAGCGAACGATGTGTCTAATATTAAAAATATAGTAATCAATAAAGAACCAAAAACCTATGATAATATAAGTTTTCTCGACTCAAATGAAAATATAATAGAATTAAGGGATTATAGGGGAAAATTAATATTACTTAACTTTTGGGCAACTTGGTGTGCACCCTGTAAAGAAGAAATGTCATCTCTAGATGATTTAAAAGTAAATTCTTATCTAAATAATATTGAAATATTTCCCATTAATATTGGTAGTGACAATTTAGAAAAATCAAACAAATTTTTTAAAGACCTTAATATAAAAAATTTAAATATTTATTTTGATAATCCTAAGACACTAGCTAAAGATTTTGGTTTAAGAGGAATACCTACAACAATTTTATTTGATAAAAAAGGTAAAGAATTTGCTAGGATAATTGGTTCAATTGATTTTAACAATAAAGAATTTCTGAAGTGGATTAAACTCTATAATTAATCTTTGAAAAAGTAAGCAAATACTACTAACAATATTATCGCAACAAATTGTAAAAGAACTCTTAATTGCATAAGTTTATTTGAATATTTTTTGCTAGTATCTCCTCCCTTAAATAGGGTTCCTATACCAAGAATTAATACAATTCCTACAGCAATTAAAAATACTATAGATATAATTTTTACAAATATTCCTGTAAACATATTTATATTGTAGAGTGTTATTTAAATAAAAAAACAAATAAAAATTACTATGACATTTTGTCTAGAAAGCACAATTGTAAAACCTGAAAAAGATAAAGATATTAACAATGCAGTCATATTACTTCATGGATATGGTGGGGATGGCAAAGATATTAGTATGCTTACTTTAAATTGGAGAAAACATATGCCTAATACAATGTTTATTTGTCCAAATGGACATGAGCCTTGTGCAATAAATCCTGTAGGTTATCAATGGTTTGATCTTAGCAATGACGATCCTAATTATATCCTAAATGAATCTTTAAAAGCAGAGATAAAATTATTTAGATTTTTAGAAGAAGTTAAAAAAGAATATAATTTTGATAATAATCAAATTGTATTATCAGGATTTAGTCAAGGTTGTATGATGTCAATTAATATTGGATTGACATCTGAAAAACCATTTAATTGTATTGTTGGATTTTCTGGGAAGATTATTAATCCCGAAAATTTGAGAGTTAGAAAAAAAAATACGACAAATACGCTACTAATCCATGGTGATATGGACGATATTGTCTCACCTACTTATTTATTAGAGGCAAAAGATTTTTTGATAAGAGAAAATATAATCGTAGAAACACATTTAATAAAAAACTGTGGTCATCATATCCCTGTCGAAGCATCGAGTATAGCGTTAAATTATATTTTAAAAAAAATTTATTAGATTGGTAATATTGATATCATTATTCAATTGATGTAAGATTTAATTAATGAATGAAATAGTTGAACAAAATGTTTCTTTAGAAAAGTGCCCAGCACTTGTTCTTAATGCAGACTACAGGCCGTTGAGTTATTACCCTCTTTCTCTTTGGTCGTGGCAGGATGCTATAAAATCAGTTTTTTTAGATAGAGTAATCATAGTTAGTAATTATGAAAGACAAGTTAGAAGTCCATCATTTGAAATGAAACTTCCTAGCGTTATAGCGCTTAAAAGTTATATTGTACCTCAAACTAAACCTAGTTTTACAAGATTTAACGTTTTTTTAAGGGATCGATTCTCCTGCCAATACTGTGGCAGTAAAGAAGAATTAACATTTGATCATTTATTGCCTAGATCGAAAGGAGGTCAAACTAATTGGGATAATGTTGTAACTGCATGTTCAACTTGTAATGTTAAAAAAGGAGGTAAATTAATAAATTTTTCAGAGATGAAATTAAATCAATATCCATATCAGCCAACTACAGAGGATCTACATAAGAATGGCAGACATTTTCCTCCTAATTACTTACACAAAAGCTGGATGGATTACTTATATTGGGATGTTGAGTTAGAATCTTAATACTTTAATTTTTAAATTTTTTCAGAGATATTTATCGCAATTTTTGAACCAGTCTTAATAATTCTATCCATAATTGAATAGAAACCTTTCTTTGTAGCCCCTTCTTCGTAAGCAATATCTTTATGCTCTAGTTCGTCATCTCTAAATTTACTAATTTTTTTTTTTAATTCTTTCTCTTCAGGACCTAACTGATTAATCTGATTTAAATAATGTTTATCTATTACTTCTTCTACTGAAGCAGTACATAACATTGTAGCTTTCTTTCCTAAAAGTGTTGAACCAAATCCAAGCCCAACTCCTAATAGATCCCATAAAGGTAAAAATTTTGTTGGTTTAATATTTCTCTTTTTAATTTCGTTCTCAAAAAACTTACAATGTTCCTCTTCATGAACTTTCATTTCTTCAATTTTTTTTTTTAAATTTTCGTCTTTTACAAGAGTATTTAAGGCTAATAATTGACCTTCATATATTTTTACAGCACCACGCTCTCCTGCATGGTCTACACGTATAAATTCCTCAATTCTATTTTTTGTTACCATTATAAGTTAGATAAATTTTTGCTGAAATTAAAAACATTATTAAACTGATAAATATATTATAGGTTGTAAGTGACAAATTCAAAATCCTAAATGCCACATCTTTACAACTTATTCGAATTTCTGTAAAAGATTTCAAAATATCATCCTTTTCAATTAAATCTATATTTGAAGAAGCACATACAGTAGACTCTTCAATAAAACCTTGTTCAATACCTAAGTGATAAACAGAAATTAAAAATGAAAAAGCAAAAACTAATAATAGCAAAATACTGTAAAAAATTTGATCTTTTTTGAAGTAATGATTAAGTATCAAAATTATTATTGCAAGTGTATAAGGAATTCTTTCAACAATACATAAATGACACGGCTGATAACCAAATACATATTGAATGAAATAAGCAACGATTAAAACTAAAAAGCTTAAAATAAATAGAAATACTAAATAAATCTCATTTTTAAAATTAATCATAAAATTTTATTAAAAGATAAAAAATTACTCCAATCACAACTATTAATATACCAATTAATGTAAACCATTTTTGTCCATGTAGGTTCATAAATTTAGTAAATGTATCACCTAATTTATAAGATAAATATGAAACTATAAAAAATCTAAGGCCTCTAGAAATTATACTTATCAAAATAAAAATAGAAAAATTAAAACCGATTAATCCACTTACTATTGTGAAGACTTTATATGGTAAAGGGGTAAATCCTGCTAAAAATAGAATACCTAGCCATGTATAGAACCCATCTCCTTTAGTAAGAGTTTTTTTTAAATCAATTACTTTTTCATCATAATTGTAGAATTCCACTATACCCATTGCAAAATCAAAAAAAAATGCTCCTAATATATAGCCTAACATTCCTCCTAACACAGAAAAAACTGTTGCAATTAAAAAAATTTTTAGAAATTCTTTTTTTTTTGCAATCGCCATTGGAGCAATCATAACATCTGGTGGTATTGGAAAAAAGGAGCTCTCTAAAAATGAAACTAATGCAAGAAAATAATTTGAATTTTTATGAGCTGCTAGTTTTAAGCATTTATTATAAAGTTCAGTAAACATTTTTTTGGTTTTAATATAATTTTAGTTCTTATACTATTTAAATAATATTTTTTTAAATTAA
>MDSV01012556.1_pt1 | contig 10301 bp, 9 predicted proteins | sample 810851 | NCBI WGS metagenome assembly MDSV01 (sample SAMN05326640, study PRJNA326480) | marine metagenome | isolation source: seawater | place: Atlantic Ocean: North East | collected 2012
ATATAAATCTGGAAAATCTGCACCAAACCACCATTCACCAACAATTTTTAAATTATTTTTTTTAGCTAAATAATTTAGAGAATCTGCTGTGTACAAATGAGTGTGATCCCCAGATAAATGTCTAGGGTATACTTTTGGGAATATATTCTCCAAAAAAGCAGTTAAAGAAAATAGCGGTACCGCTATATATAAATAGTCAACACTTGATTTTAAAAATGATTTAATAAAATCATTAGGCTTTTCTAAATGCTCCATAACGCCAATTAAAGATACTACATTAGATTCTTTATCATTCTGCATTAATCTATAGGCTTCCTGGACGGAAACCTTAATAAGACTATTTTTTTTTAGTTTTGAATTTCCAAAATCTACTAAAAATTTACTAACCTCATAACCTTTTGCTTCAATTTTTTTATGCTCTAATGCTTTTAAAAAATGTCCACCCCCCGAACCGATATCAATTAATTTTATTTTCTTTTTTATAACCTGTTGTAAAAAATTAACTTTTGGTAAATATATATTTTTAACTCTATTATCAAATTTCTTCGAGTATTGCTTATCATAGTATAATCCAGCTGAACTTGAATATTCCCAATCAATAAACTCTTTTGTATTTTCGTAAACTCCATTTAGATGGCCACAAGTTTTACAAATACTATATTTAACTTTAAAATTTGAAAAAAAAGGTTTGTTAATTTTTTTATTACAATTTTTACAATTTTTTCTTTTTTTTTGTGAGCAATACTTTTTATTTATTTTCAAAATATTTTTTAAATTTAAGGAATTTTCTTTTATATAATCCTCCTGAATTTTTGATACATTTGTATATGTTTTAGAGTATTTTATTATTTTCATTTTTTTATCGTAAATTATATTTAGAAAGTTGTTAACCTATTTTTCTTTAATAAGTGTTCAAGACTAATTAGTTGCCAAATTAAATTTGAATTTTTAATTCTATCATTTTTTTTAAAATTATTTAAATAATCAGTCAGTTTTTTTTTATTTATCAATGTTTCAATCTGTAGTGATTTAGATGACAATATATCATACATCCAACTAAAAAGAGACGTTTTAAGCCATTTTGTTTGTGGGTCAGAAACATAGTATTTTTTTTGTTTTATAAACTTATTATATTTAAATTTTCCTAAAGCAAAATTTCTATAGTAATCTCTTAAAATACCCTTGTTAATCATTTTATTATCATCAATAGAAAATAAAAAATTTACAATATTATGATCTAAAAGAGGAACTCTAAGTTCTTTACTGTATGCCATTGATGCTCTATCACAACTTCTTAATATTCTAGGCAATTTACAATAAAAAATATCTCTATAAATAATTCTCTTTAAGAAACTTTTATTTTGGGCAATTTTCTCAAGGATAATTTTATACATTTTATTGTTCTTTTTAGAGCTAAATAAAAATAAGTCTTCTGAATTAGATTTTGTTCCGTCTGCTGAAACTCCACCATAAAAATATCCTTTTAAAGAATTAATAAAATAAGAAAAAAAATCTTTGTTATTCATACTTTCGTTAATTTTAAAATCTTTTACTTCATTAAAAGCATTGGAAAATCTAAATTTTTTAATTAAATCCAAAATATGCAAAGGATAAATATATTTGTAGCCACCCGCTGCATCATCTCCTCCTTGTCCTTCAAGTATTACCTTACAATCTGAAGGATAGCTTTTTTTTATAAGTATATGTTTTGCGATAGTCTCAATTCCTGGAAAAGGCTCATCTTGAAAATTTGATACTTCCTCAAAGTTTTCAATAATATCCTGACTTTTTATTTCATGACAATTTATTTTCCAACCATAATTTTGGGACATTTCATTTAAATCTTTTCTGTGATCATATTCTGGATCTGAAAAATAATAGCTATTTGCTAATATGTTGTTCTGGCCTTTATTAATTGAATTTAAGTAAGATATCATTAAATTTGAATCTACTCCTGAACTCACATTTAGTCCAATTTTTGTATCTGATCTTTGTTGAATTAAAAAACTATTAGTTAAATGTTGGTCAAATAATTCAAATGAACTATTTAAAGTTTTATCATCATTCAAATCCCAGTATCTTTTTTTATTTAAACTTTTTTTATTTAGATCAAAAATTATGCAAGTTCCCTGCTCAACTTGTAAAATATTTTTATAAAAAGTTTCTTCAAATGAATCATAAAATGAAGTATTTAAATAAAATTTTACAATATCAGAATTTATTTGGATATTTTTATTAACTCTTAAAATTCCTTTTATTTCTGAACAAAAATAAAAGTTATTATTTTTTTTCAAATAATATAGAGGTTTTACTCCTAATCTATCACGTGCACTATATATTTTTTTTTCTAAATTATCAAAAATAATTAATGAAAATATACCATTTAACAATTTAAAACATTCTACATTTAATTTTGCAAAAAGTTCTATTAGGACCTCTGTATCAGTTTCTGATTTGGTAATAATATCGTATTTTTTTTTTAATTCTTTAAAATTATATATTTCTCCGTTATAAATTATTACGTATCGTCCAGTTCTATCTGACATTGGCATATTTCCTTTACTTGAAAAATCAAATATACTTAATCTGCAAGATCCCATTAGAACTTTCTCATTTTCAAAAAAACCTTGATGATCTGGTCCTCTGTGTGCGATTGATGAAATCATTGTTTTGATTTCTTTTGAATTTAAATGGTCTTGACCAAATATTGCTGCTAATCCACACATAATTAATTTAAAAACTTATTCAAATTTTATTTTTTTTTCTTTTGAGCCATTCTTTGCGCTTAATATAATTTTATTAATAATTTCCATATCTTTGTAACTATCTGTTGCGCTACATAAGGGGGCTGCATTTTTTCTATTTAGACATTCGATTGCATTTTCGGCTAATTTTAAAAATTGTTTACGAGGTTTAGGTTTGCATAGATTCTCTGGTCGTTTGCTTAATTCTTCAAATCCAGTGTGTTCAGGTGACTTTTGAATTTTATATTTTATTATTGATCTACCAATATCTGTAATTAAAATTTTTCCTTTTGTTCCGTATATATAAAAGTCAAAAATATCATATTTTTTAATATTTAATGATTGCAAAGTAACTTTAAGACCATTTTGAAATTGAAGTATTGCATCGTAATTTTTATCATCTGATGATGCAAAGTTACCAAATTTGTTTTCGAATCCGTGAACTTTATGTATTTTGCCTGCCAAACCTTCTAGTAAAAACTGCAACGTATCTATTGCATGTGTACCGGTAGTTAATAAACCATAAACATAATAAGATGAAACTTGCAAAATATTTCCAATTATACCCTCTTCCAATTTTTTTTTGAGTTTAATGATCTCAGTATCAAACCTTCTTCTATGATTAACTAAAACTTTCACTTTATTTTTTTTAATTATTTTTAATAAAGATTTAGCTTGATTAATATTATTTGCTAACGGTTTTTCCAGTACGATTACTTTTATTCCAAGGTTTATACATAGCTTAGTAATTGAATAATGGGTATCTTTCCAAGTTGCGATTGAAACTATTTTTGGTTTGAGTTCATCAACCATTTTTTTTATATTTGTATAATATTTTATTTTTTTGTTTAATTTTTTAGCAATAAAATGATTTTTTTCATTTTTGTCACAAATAGCTAAAAGTTCACAATCTTTATTTTTTAACCACATGCCAACATGTGAGGCAGGTTTAACTCTTTTTTTGTCAAATTCATGGAATAGGCCTATTCTACCTGCTCCAATTACACATACTGGAATTTTACTTTTATTTTTCATATTTTTAATTAAATTTTCCTAAATAATAAGTCATTTCTTTTCAATTTACTCAATACTTTAACAATAAGTTGTGAAGAGTTTTCTTTGTAATACAAATTTTTAGTTGCTTTAATTTTTTTAATAAATTTTTTATTTTCAAAAATATATTTTATTTTAGATATAATATTTTTTTCACTATAATCTGTGTTAACTATATTTATTGCTTGAGGTCTTAAATTTTGTCTATTGCCAATATTTATTGAAGGTAATTTAAAGGAAGGAGATTCGATTATGCCTGAAGAAGAATTGCCTATAATAGCATCTGAATTTAGCATTAAATCTAAAAATTCGTCCCTATCTAAATTTTTAATAATATTAATTCTATTCTTCATACCTTTTGACTTAAAAAATTTTAATAAAATTTTATAACCAAAATCATTATTTGGGTAAATCCAATGATACTCATAATTAAATTTAATTAATGCATTGAATAAATTTATTATAGATTTTTTATATTTTTTTATTTCATTTAGAACTGGATGAAAAATTATAATGATGCTTTTTTTATTTTTATATTTATTTTTATATTTATTTTTTACTAATTTGCTTATATCATCTAATTGTGGAGCACCGACATTAAAAATTCTTTTGTTTTCTTCCCCCCATTTTTTTAATCTTTTCACTGAATCTTCGCATGATGCAAAATGTATATTTGACATTTTTGCTATAGCTGCTCTAGCTATATCATCAACATGACCAGATTTATCTCCGGCTTGGATATGTGCAATGGGTATGTTCAGGTAGACGCCTGTTAAACAAGCTGCAAGCGTTTCTATTCTGTCTCCAGTAAGTATAATTAATTCTGGATTAATTTTTTCAATTTTTTTTGAATATTCTATAATTGCTTTACCTAAGTTAGTTGGCCAGGAATTTCTTTTTAAGTTTGAACTTAAAAAGTAAGCTTTGTGAGTAATTTTAATTTTATACTTTTTAAATAAATTTTTACTTATTCCCATTGATTTATCTAAATAGTTTCCAGTTAACAATGTTGAGCATTTAAATCTTTTATTTTTTTTAAGTTTTTGAATTACATTATTCGAATAAGAAAATGTTGCTCTTGAATCAAGGATGAATAAAAGATGTTTTATTTTATTTGTGACCATTTTAATTGTTTATTATTATTTATATTTTTATTAGCGCGTCTTCCTAAAATTTTTCTAAATAATTTAGCCGGAATTATTCCTTTGCGGGGAGCGGGTCTTTTTACAGAAATGTTTTTACTATTGAAAATTTCATTTTTTTTAATCTTCGCAATACTTACAACACTCTCTCGTGCCCATTTAATAATTTCTAACTCCTTTTTATGTATTTTTTTAATTTCACTTCTCGACTCGAATATTGCGTTAGCTCCTTCAACTAACTGTGATAATTCTTGTGGCTCAATAGAAGAAGCATGATCTGGACCTTTTAATTTTTTATTAAGAGTAAAATGTTTTTCAATTATCCTGGCTCCTAGTGCGATGGCTCCCAAAGAAGTATAAATTGTGCTTGAATGATCTGATAAACCAATTGGAACTTTAAACTTACTTATATATTTTTTAATTACACCTATATCAGAATATTTACTTGGACATGGATATATTGATGTACATTGCGTGATCGCAATTTTTTTATTTATCTTTTTAACTATATTAATTGTTTCTTCCACTTCTTTCATGGTGGACATACCAGTAGATATTATCGTAGGAAGCTTTTTTTTAGCAATATGCACTTGTAATGGTAAATTAGTTAATTCTCCAGATCCCACTTTAAATGAGTTGACTTTGACCTCTTTGTATAAAATGTCTGCAGATTTCTTAGAAAAAGGTGTGCACAAGTAATCAATATTGTTTTTTTTGCAATATTTTTTTAGATAAATATGTTCTCCAATACTTAAATTAGTTCTTTTTAAAGTTTCGTAAAGACTTTCATCAAAATTTTTAGATTTAGGCGTGGTCTTCAACATTTCATCGTCTAAAACATGCATTTGAAATTTTATGGCTGAAGCTCCTGCTTTTGCTGCAAGCTTGATCATTTTTTTTGCTATATTTAAATTTCCTTCATGATTAATGCATGCTTCTGCAATAATGTAAGGTTTGTTAGCTTGATTAATTATATTTTTTCCAATTTTAAACATTATAATTTATTATAAATTATTCTTGCAATCTGCAGATCTCTGTAATTATTTATATCAATAGACTCGTATTCGTCTGTAGTAAAGTAGTTCCAGTTTTTGGTATATATTTTCCTTCTTCTTAAGAAATCTTTAATATTTAAGAAGTAAAACATGCCATTTTCTACTAAAAAACCTTTTCTATTTTGGCGTCTTCTAATATTATTTTTTTCAATAGGTTTAAAATATTTACCAAATTTGCTTACATGGTCTTTTTTTAAGGTAACAGAAAGGCAATTTTTAATTTTATTGTTAGTGCAATAATTAGCAAATTTAATTAAAGTTTTTAACTTTCTTAATGGTGATGTCACCTGAAGTATTATTAAATATTCTTCATCATATTGATAATTATCAAGATAATGTAAAATTGCTTCATCGGTTGTTGATGTGTCCCTTGATATACTTTTGGGCCTTTTAAAAGTAATTACCTTTTTTATTTTTTTTCCCAGTTTTAAGATTTTTGAATCATCGGAGGACAATACAATAGTTTTAAATAAATTAGATTTGATTGCATTACTTAATGTAATTTCAACTAAACTTTTTTTTTTAATTTTTTTCAAGTTTTTTTTTAAAATACTTTTTGATCCTTCTCTGGCTGGAATAAATGCTATTATATTATTTTTTGTTTTCATTGTGGCCAATTTAAATTAAATGATTTTTGGTTGAGCATAATTTTTAAACCCTTTATTAAAGTAGTTTTAGGTGTGAAATTAATTTCTTTTTTTGCTTTAGAATTTTCACAAACTCTTCTAAAAATTTCTCGTTTATAAGTTCTATCACTTTTTAAAAATTTTCTTGTATATTTAATTTTTAATTTGTTGGTAGATAATTTTGATACTTCTTCAACTACTTGTTTTAATGAAAAAATTTCTTTCGAATTTCCTAAATTATAAATTTTACCATTAGTTATTTCATTAATAATACAACTCTTTATACCTTGAGCAATGTCATCACTGTATGCATAACTTCTGATCTGATCTCCTGAACCATTTATTATCATAAATTTTTTTTTTACTGCAGAATAGCATAATTTTGAAATAAAAAATTGCACTACTTGGTTTTCACCATAAGTGTTAAATAATCTTAAAATAGTATACTTAGTTCTTTTTTTATTAAGTTTTAATTTAATATAATTTTCTGCTGATATTTTTGATTGAGCATAAATGTTTTTTCCAAGAATTGGACTATTCTCAGAAATTTTTTTTTTTGATAATTGTTCTCCATACACTTCTGATGATGATGTAAAAATTAATTTTTTAACTTTATGTTTAATACAAGAATTGACAATATTATAGGTTCCAATTGCATTTATTTTCCAGCATAGATCTTTTCTTCTTTCTGTATTTTGAACCCCAAGCATTGCTGCTAGGTGAATAACAATTTTTACCTTTTTAAAAACTTTATCTAATTTTTTTTTATTTAAAATATCACAAGGTAAAAATTCAATTTTTTTATTATCAAATTTTTTTATATAATTTTTGTTTCTCGTGATTTGTTTCCTTGTATCAATGATCTTTATCTTATATCTTTTATTTAAAATCTTAATTAAGCTCTTACCAACTAAACCCAAACCACCTGTTATTAATAAAAAATTATTTTGCATTATTTTACTATTTCTTTAATTTTCCAATTATTATCTTTTTTATTCCATAAATGTGGAGATCTATAGCTATCTATAATTTTCCAAAATTCTGATTCATTAACATTTATATATTCTAGAAAAGCTTTAAAATTCTTTTTAGGAAATTCCCCATCATATTTTTTCACCAAACTAACAGCTTCTTCTCTTGTAATTTTTCCACATCTAACTTCTTGAGAAGCGTCATATGATGCTCTTCCTAAACCATATTTGATGTAAGTTGTAAAATAATGAAAGTCATCAATCTTATCATCGATACTTGAATACTTGGAATAACTACCTTCTGTTCTTTCAGTGTTCGGTTTGAATCCTGTTTTATCAAATGCGTAGTAATAACTTTCTTGCGGATCCCATTTTTTGTAATAACTAAAAAAATGTACTTCAATTTTTTTCTTTTTTAGATCTTCTAATTTAGGAGGTATGTATGGTGTAAAATCATTTAAATTGAATTCATTATCTTTTAATAGAGCCGATATAGATTTTCCACCTAAATATATATTTTCAATATTTTGATTTGAAAAAAATTTTTCGTCCATTTCTGGCTTAAAATTATCATCTAAATTATTACCATATTCTGCATTGTTTTCCCCAAACATCACAAATGGAACATCAAACTTTAATGCGATAAGAGGCCCAATCATTTTTTGACCAATAATGAATGGTTGAAAAGGGTGAAGAAGATTTTTAAAAGCTAAAGAAGTAAGAAGTCTGTGTAGTTTGCCATTTGGAGTAAATAAAACATTATCAAAACCACCAACACTTATAAAACTTTGAAGATTTTTCCATCCAATGTCGCTATAAAGATGTGGAGCCCATGTAACAGTCAATGGATTCATTTTATACTTGTATTTTAAAATATGTGAAACATAGCCACTATCTTTTCCACCACTGCTTGGAACAATTACATCATAGCCACTTTTTTTTCTATACTTGTCACATAATATTTCTAATTGTTTATTTCTTTCTTCCCAATTTATTTTGGTTTCTTTAATTTCATTAAACTTACATGCTGAACAAATATTATTATTTTCAAATGTAATGCCTTGTTTTTCAAAAGTATTTTTACTCTCGAACTCAATGATTGCATTTGGTCTTTGATTGGATATCACACATTTAGTGCAGTACTTTATTTTTTCTGGCATACCAAATAAAGAATAGTTTTTTTTCATTTTAATAGTTTTTAATTACTTCTTTAATTAATTCAATACCAATTTCACCACTTTTTTCTGGGTGGAACTGAATTCCAATTATATTTTTATGGCTAACTATAGATGGAATCTTGATATTTTCATATTTGAATGAACCTATAATATTTTTAGAATCTTTAGGTATTGCCATATAAGAATGTACAAAATAAAATTTATTATTATTAAATTTATCAAAAAATTTTTTTTCTATATTTTTTTCTATTTTTATTTCTTTCCATCCTATATTTGGAAGTTTTAAAATTTTATTTTTTATTTTTTCAACTTTTCCATTAATAAAATCTAATCCTTTATTATGTCCATCTTCAAAACCTTCAGAAAACAATATATGCATTCCTAGACAAATACCTACAATTATAACTCCTTCATCTTTAGCTTTTTTTATTATTTCAAAGTAACCTTTTTCTTTAAAAATATTTGAAGCTTTAGCAAATGATCCAACTCCAGGAATAAATAATATATCACAATGCTTTTTTTTTGTTTCTGAAAAATAAGTTACATCATGGTTTACAATTTTAATTGAATTATAAAGGCTGCGAATATTTCCAAGTCCATAATCTAAAATAACTATTTTTTTCATTTAAAAAATTTTTTTTAATTCGTTTAATTTCAACATATTATAATGTAATGCAGAACCCAAAGCTAACGCCTCGTCTGGAAAGATTTTTTTTAATTCTTCAATATGTTTAACGGTACCTATTCCACCAGAAAAGATTATAGGCACATTAACTGATATTTTTTTAATTTTGTTAATTAAATCTAAATCTAATCCATTTCTTGTTCCGTCGTGATCTATAGATGTTAAAATAATTTCACCGCATCCAACATCTTGAACTTTTTTAATCCAATCAAATACATTTAAACCTGTTTTATCTCTACCGTTGTTTGTATAAACTTCCCAATTATTTTTATTTTTTTTTTGCTTCTATAGAAACAACAATATTTGATGATCCAAAGTTTTTGTTAGCCTCTTTCAAAAAAGAAATGTTCTGTACAATAGATGTGTTAATAGAGACTTTATCTGCACCAGAATATAGTGCCATTTTAATATCATCTAAACTTCTTATTCCCCCTCCAACACATACAGGTATAAATACTTTTTCAGTAATTCTTTTTATAATATCAAAAAGATTATTTCTTGAGTAAAGAGTTGCTACAGAATCAAATAAAACTAATTCATCAGCTCCATCTTTATAATATTTTGTGCAAAGATCTGTCGGGGACCCAACTTTTCTTAGACCTTCAAAATTTATACCTTTGATCACGTAATTATTTTTTATATCTAGTCGTGCTATAATTCTCATAAAACCATTCTATACTACTGTTCAAAAATTGAACAGTAAAAGTAGAATTTGGTTTAAAAAAGGCTTTATTTTGTAATTATATTGATATTTAATTTGAAAATCTTTTTCAGTGCATAAATCAAGCCAATTGAGCTATTAGTACTGGTCAGCTGCACGCGTTACCGCGCTTCCACACCCAGCCTA
>MDSV01021252.1_pt1 | contig 10301 bp, 9 predicted proteins | sample 810851 | NCBI WGS metagenome assembly MDSV01 (sample SAMN05326640, study PRJNA326480) | marine metagenome | isolation source: seawater | place: Atlantic Ocean: North East | collected 2012
AAGCTACTGGTGATATCCACATGAAATCAACAGCTTCACAAGCGGCCCAGCCAATTAGGGGTGGCGCAGCTCCTGGAAATGCTCCAATTAAAACTGCCCAAGGTGTTTTTTGTTTCATTGGGGTATACACAAAAGAGTATAAAATTAAACTTGATAATCCTAGTATACCCGTTAGAGGATTGAGTCTGAACCATAAAATCAAAGACCCAGAAATTCCACAAACTAAGGTTATGGACCATGCAGTTGTTAAAGACATTCTTCCCGTTGGTAGGGGACGGTTTTTAGTTCTGGACATTAACTTGTCCAAGTTTTTTTCAAATATTTGATTAAAACCATTTGAACCAACGGTTACGAGCATTCCACCAAAACATAACCAAAATGCGGATATCCAATCTATTTCTTTGTGGTTAAATTTAAGTGCAGTTATGTATGTTATTGCAGCTGTGAAAACAACCAATAAGGCCAATCGAAACTTTATAAACTCCTTAATGTCATAGATTAAAGAGTAATCCTTATTTGTATTAGTGCTTGCCAAATCTAATATTATATACTACAAAGATAGACCATTTCACATCAATCATGAAGTGTTATGCATCAAGGTTTTCTATCGCATTCCAGCTGTTGCATATCCCCCAAGTATAAAAATCATCTTAATTTGAGGTATTTTTCTTTTGTTCAATGATTTATAATACCATTGTAAGTGTACGCCTCCCCATTTATAGGCTTTTGAATAGAGTTCTTTTTTATTTTCAGATTCAAGTTTTTTAAGGATTTTTTTTGCAAAACTGTAATAATCCAGAGCCTGTATTTCTGTTCTAGAAGGATTTAGTTCACTTTTTCTTGGCTTTTTACCATAGAACAATTTGAATTCTGATTGTTTTTCGTTCCTGTTGTAAAAGAATTCTGATTTGCCGTCATAATCTAAAGCTTCATATTCACCCACAACAGGGACAACCAATCCACCGTCAAATCCTGCACTTTTTGTTTTGTTGTATAGTGTTCTGCTAATTTTTCTCTCTATGGAAGATGTATTTGCAAAACGTCTTAATTCAAGTTTGTCTTGAAATTTAAGGGAAACTTTATTCAAGGCTGAAGCATAAGTTAGAGCGTCCAGTCCTTTTTTTCGTCTTTTGTTATTCACCAGTTTGAAAACGGTTTCATTCAATAGCGTATGATTTAATGTTTTCACACCCAATTTTTTTGTTTTGGCAGATTTGAGATAAACCTCTTTATTAAAATAGTCTTGATTTTTACTTACATTTTTTTCTGTTGTTGTCACAGAGAGAACGAGTAGAAGAGAGAAAATAGATTTAATCATTTTGCTTTAACTTTTTCAAAGGTTACTTTATTATTTATTCCCCATACACCTGAATATAAAACATCATCTAAAACAGCGCTAATTTTATAAACGCCTTTTTCTTTTGGAATTTCTTTTGGATTTGACCAAAAATTATAGCCTTTGGATACGTTACTAACTAGTACTTTTTGAGGATGAAATCGTTTTCCGTTAATGTAATAAATTGGTTTTTTCAATTCTCCTTTGTTAATGAGTAATGGAATAGCCATTTGATACAATCCAGGTTTAAAGATTTTTAAAGTTTGTCCAGATTTTTTACTGTTATTTTGTTTATTAATCGAATATAAAGCCTTTAAATTATAAATTCTAAAGGCTTCTAAGTGAGCTTCAAAGTTTTCATAACGATTGATAAAAGTGGTGTCCAATTTCAACCATTTTTCTTTTCTTTTTTCCAATGCTTTCTTATACTTTCTATATTTCACTTTATGCCATCTTTGAATTTTTTTTGCTTTATAAACAGTAATGAATGGAAGCGCTTCAATTGAAAATGTATCTCTTCCTTGAATACATTGAATTAAATAGTTATCGTCATTTGGATTAGGATAAATTCTAATGTCTTTAATGTCTAAAACATAAGCTTTTAGCGAGCTGTATTTTTTCAATTTTTCAATTTTCGCCTCATCGGATAAGAAATAAAGTCTTTTTAAATCATTTTCTAAACTGTCGCCAACATACCTCCATTTTATTCCTTTGTAATGTTTAAGTTCTGGATAACCTTTAATTTTATCTCCAAAAGGATTTAATAATTGTTCTCTGTACCCATATTCAGGCGTAATTTCAAAGTTTAGTTTTTTCTTCTTTTTTTTTCGCATCAGTTTAACAAATACCTTTGATACTTTCAAATCTTGCGTTATTTTCGGAATGTTTGAATAATCCATGCAATTAGGGGTGATTTGTGACTCAGAATTGTTTGTGCAAATATTTGCGGTTTGGTTCAGTGTTTGCCATTCAGATTTGTAGTTTAAATAAAAATATTTATCTAAAGCATATTCCTTTTTAAATCGAGGGAAAATTAAAATTGGTTTCTCAGATTTCACATAAACTTCTTTGCTGTTGTGAAAGGCTCTAATTTCAACAGCATATTTTGTATCGGCTACTTCCCCGTTTGGCAAATAAGTAGGGTATTTGGTATATGCATAATCAGCTTGGGTTCTAAACTCTTTGATTTCAAGTTTAACATTTCCAATAATAGTAGTGTTACCAGTTCCAATAAAACATTCGGCTGGAACTTCAACTTTTGCTCCTGAAGGAAGTGTAAACAAATCACCCACTTCAGTATAAATCATTCGTTTTATTGTTTTTTGATTTTGATTATATTTCCAGTTGTTTAGTTCTTGAGGGTTGTAGGATAGAGTCTGATAATCTGCTCCAATAATTGTTTTTGGGGTTTTCCATGTGATTTTATTTTTTGCAATTTTATTGCCTAATAAATTAAGAAGCTTAAGCTTTGGAAAGTCTTCAATATTTAAAGGTAGGTAGGTTAAATAGCAATTGTTGATATGAATTTCCTCAAATTTTTCAGAAGCTCCTATTTTCCAATCGGATCTTCCAAAAACACAATTTTTAATATAAATTCGTTTAATTTTTTTACTCTTCCCTATTTCTTTAAAAACATCAGAAGGACTTGGGAACCTACATTTTGTAAACGAAATATCTTTCCCCCTAAAACGAGCAATAGAGCTTGATAATTTTTCTAAGCAAGAGTTGTTAATTTTTAAACTTCTAATTTTTTTAAGTTTTGAAATATTATAGGGTATTGTATTTAAGGATTTATGACCAATTTTCAGGTCTAGAAGTGTTGAATAACTACCAATTAGAGACTCAACTAAATCGGAAATTTTTAAGTTTTCACAACCTCTAACATCTAGCTTTCTTAAACTATTTATTTTTTGAAATTCTTCTGGAAGTTTTTCAAAAGTTCCATTGGTTAAAATAAGTTCTTTTATAAAGTCAAGTTTACAAATTTCCTTTGGTAGCATATTGGCTCCTGAAAGTTTAAGTGTTTCTAGGTTTTTTAGAAATTCAACAGTATAGTAAGTGAATTTATTTTCAATTGCAGGCGTGTAACTTAAATCCAATGATTTCAAAGTATTCATAAATACTAAAGTACTTGGAAGTGTGTCAATACAGTTGTAGGAGAGATCTAACTTTTCCCAAAACGTATATTCAAAAATAGGGGGCAAGTACTTGATGTGGTTATCAGAGATACTCACCTCTTTTAATGTTTCTACTCTTCTTATTGCAACGGGTAAATAAAACATATTGCAATGATTTGCAACTAGCTTTTTAAGCTTAGGAAGTTTGCTTATAATAGAAAACGCTTGATTGATATTTAGTGTTCTATTTCCTGAAATATCAAGCTCTTCTAAGTTCTCTAGATTTTTAAGCCAAGTTGGTAAAAAAGTTAAACGGTTGTTGTTTAATTTTAATTTCTTAAGTTTTTTGCATGTTTCAATTTTTGAAGGAAGTTCTATAAACGCTTCATTAGATAGATTTAAAAATTCAATTCTAGCAGAGTTTTTTTTGATATCAGCATATTTATATTCCTTCTGACTAAAAACAGTCAGAGCAAAAAACAAAAATGATATAAAAAATACGGCCTTCATTGTTTGCAAAATAACAATGTTCAGGATACATAACATGATTACATTCAATTCCTATTCCATAACTAAATGTTAATTAGTCGTACCTTTGTTGGTTAATCAACTCATTTTATGTCTGGAATTTATATTCATATTCCATTTTGTAAACAAGCTTGTTACTATTGTAACTTTCACTTTTCAACTTCATTTGAAAGCTATCGCTCTGAAATGATTGCTTCGATTTGTACGGAATTAGAGTATAAAAAGTCTGTGTTTAAAAATGTTAAGGTTCGTACAGTATATTTTGGCGGAGGAACGCCTTCACTACTGGAAAATCACGAAATTGATGCTATTTTACTTTCGCTACATTCAAATTATGAAACGAATTCAGTAGAAGAGATGACGATTGAAGCAAATCCTGAGGATATAAGTTTACAAAAATTAAAGCATTGGAAATCAAAAGGGATTAACAGGGTTAGTCTTGGTGTACAATCTTTTTTCGAGGAGGATTTAGAGCAAATGAACAGGGTGCATGATTCTAAACAAGCCATACATGCTATTGAATATATAAAATTAGCAGGATTTGATAATTTTTCTATCGATTTCATGTTTGCTCTTCCCCTATTATCGGATAAACAGTTAATTAAAAATTTAGACAAGGTTATTGAACTAGATGTTCCTCATATTTCTTGTTATAATTTAACCGTTGAAGAGCAAACAGCATTAATACAATTAATAAAAAAAGGGAAAATTGAAGAATTAAGCCAAGAAAAATCAATTCGTCAATTTCAGCTTATCATGGAAAAGTTGAGTAACCATAAATATTTGCAATATGAAATATCGAATTATGCTAAAAGTGGATATAAAAGCAAGCATAACTCGGCTTATTGGGAACAAAAACAATACATAGGTATCGGCCCATCAGCACATAGTTTTTACAATAATGTTAGAACTTTTAATATTGCAAATAACATAGGTTATATTAAAAAAATAGAATCTGGTTCGGATTATTATGAAACCGAAGAATTAACAGAAAAAGATTTTTTTAATGAGTTTGTTATGACGCGTTTAAGAACTTCAAAGGGTTTAAATGTCCGAGAGCTTGAACTTTTATTTCCTATGTATATTGAAGGGTTTAGAGCAAAAACAGCTACGTTTTTGAGAGCAGGTCAACTGGCTTTTTTTGGTGATGAATATCGCTTAACCAATCAAGGTAAACTCATGGCTGATTATATTACTAGTGAATTTTTTGAGATTTAATATTTTTATTAAAGGATGGATGAAAACAAGCGAAATTCATCTAAAATTGCAGTTTTAACTTTTTTCTTAGCGCATAATACATTCCTATTGCAGTTACAATACCAAGTAGTGATCCCGCCACCACATCCATTAAAAAATGATAAGAAAGATACGTTCTAGAAAAGCCAACTAATACGGCTAATACGACTAAAGCAGTTCCTATTGTTTTATTGGGAATAATGAGTGCTAATCCAAAGAAAACACAAAAAGCCACAGTAGTGTGTCCGCTAGGAAAGCTAAGGTTAGACGGCATTTCAACCTCGTACAGCCAATTGTATTCTTTATTTTCAATTAATTCTTTAAACCCATGCGGTCTTTTAAAATTTGAGAAAACAAGACGTTTTAAAAGAGCAACTAATATTGAGGATATCGCATATGAAAAACCTATATATAAGCCTTTTCTCCAATTGTAGATAAGAAGAAAAATTAAGAGAGGTACAGTAAGCCATCCCTCAGCTAAGTGAGTTATAAATTTAAATATACTATTTCCAATGGGGTGATAAAAAGAGTTTATATATTGTTGTATTTCGAGTTTTGGAAAAGAAATAACAAAAGCAAATCCAGTAATAAAAAAGAGAATGAAAATGCTAAAAGCGCCTATATTTTCTTTAATTGTCTTCAATAAGGTAAAGGTAAACGCTTAATTTGATGAATTTTATAAACGAGCGTTTATTTATCAATATATTATTCTTAATGAGGCTGATTGTGCTATGCCGGTTAAACGATTACTGGCTGTTTCGCTCATTCTATTTATTTCAATCTGATAATATATTCCCCAACCAAACCCGAATTTTGAAAATATATATCCGATTTCTGCATCGGCATTAAATAGCTTATTGGCAAGTCCTGAGTAGGATTGAATTAGCCTATTTCCAGGAATTTCACTTGTTAGGCGGTTTAATCTATTGTGTAAAATAGTTGATAGAATCGGAATGTGGGTACTAAAATCTATACGGTTATTGTTGTTTAGTTTGTATTTGCTCATCATTGATATCCCAGTAAAAGATTGATTAAACCATAAAAGGTTTCTAGCATCTATTTTTGGAAAAAAGTTCAAATTGAAATCATTACCTACGTGAAGCCCAAAATAATGCGTATACTTTTTTAGAGAGATCGTCTGGATTGCAAAGTCATAATAAATATTTGCTGCTGTAGCTGCAGATACGTAAAGGATGTCAAGTTTGACTTCTCGATTAGAATTGGAAACTTGAAACTGCACCCTATTTAAATATTGGTTTCCGAATTCGTAGGAAAACCCCCCATAAAGATATCTTCCCGAATGAATTAAATTGTTGTGGGAGGTGAATTCATAAGTTTTGTAGCCCATTCCATACTTTACGTACTTTTCTCCTGAAAACAGAAAAGTATAAACAAGGCAAAGAAACCCTGTTAGGATAATATTTTTCCTTTTAAAATTCAACGTATATAATATAATTTTAGTTTTGCTAGGCTATTTAAGTTACGAGATTTTTGTAACTATTGTTTCTGAACTGGGCATAAAAAAAGCCCGATTATACGGGCTCTTTTATTTATTTGAATAAAAATGTATTTTACATCATTCCTGGCATTCCGCCTGGCATTCCACCACCCATTCCGGCTGGTGCTACTGAATCTTCAGGTTCATCAGCAATAACACATTCTGTGGTTAATAACAAGCCTGATATGGACGCTGAGTTTTCTAAGGCCAAACGAGTTACTTTAACTGGGTCAATAACACCACTAGCGATTAAGTTTTCGTATACATTGTTTCTAGCGTTGTAGCCAAAATCTCCTTTACCTTCTTTTACTTTGTTAACAACAACTGATCCTTCTCCGCCAGCATTGGAAACAATAGTTCTTAATGGAGATTCAATAGCTGTTTTAACAATGTTTACTCCATGCTCTTGGTCATCATTTTCACCTTTAACATCAGCTAAAGCGTCTAAAGCTCTTACTAATGCAGTACCACCTCCAGCAACAATTCCTTCTTCAACTGCAGCTCTTGTAGCGTGCAAAGCGTCATCAACACGATCTTTCTTTTCTTTCATTTCTACCTCAGTAGCAGCTCCAACATAAATTACTGCCACTCCTCCTGAAAGCTTCGCCAATCTTTCCTGCAATTTCTCTTTATCGTAATCCGAACTAGTAGATTCAATTTGAGCTTTAATTTGATTGATTCTTGCTTTAATTTGTTCTGAATCTCCAGCTCCATTAACAAGTGTAGAATTGTCTTTATCGATAACTACTTTTTCAGCTTGTCCTAACATAGGAATGTCTGCATTTTCAAGTTGGTATCCCTGCTCTTCGCTAATAACTGTTCCACCTGTTAATACAGCGATGTCTTCCAACATGGCCTTTCTTCTATCCCCAAAACCTGGAGCTTTTACAGCTGCAATTTTTAGCGAGCCTCTAATCTTATTTACGACCAATGCCGCTAGAGCTTCTCCATCTACATCTTCCGCAATAATTAATAATGGACGACCTGTTTGCTGAGATTTTTCTAAAACAGGTAACACATCTTTTAATGCAGATATCTTTTTATCATGAATTAGAATTAAAGGATTCTCTAATTCAACTTCCATTTTATCCGCATTAGTAACAAAATAAGGTGATAGGTAACCTCTGTCAAATTGCATCCCTTCAACGGTTTTTAACTCATCTTCAGTACCTTTTGCTTCTTCAACTGTAATTACACCGTCTTTTCCAACGACTTTCATTGCTTCTGCAATTCTACTTCCTACTTCACTATCGTTGTTTGCAGAAATGGTAGCTACTTGAGCAATCTCTTCAGTATTATCAATGGGTTGTGCTTGTTTTTTAAGGTTAGATACAACCACTTTTACAGCTGCGTCAATTCCACGTTTCAAATCCATTGGATTTGCTCCTGCAGCAACTGATTTAATTCCAGCTCCATAAATTGCTTGCGCTAAAACAGTAGCCGTAGTAGTTCCATCTCCTGCTGCATCTGCGGTTTTGCTGGCAACTTCTTTTACCAATTGAGCCCCCATGTTTTCAACTGGGTCAGTTAGATCAATTTCTTTTGCCACAGTAACACCATCTTTTGTAACAGTAGGTGCCCCGAATTTTTTATCAATAACAACATTTCTACCCTTAGGTCCTAATGTCACCTTTACTGCACTCGCTAAAGAATCAACTCCTTTCTTGATTTTGTCTCTAGCTTCTACGTCAAATAATATTTCTTTTGCCATTTTTTAAACTGTTTTTTAAACGATTGCGAAAATATCCGCTTCTCTCATAATTAAATAATCAACCCCTTCATAAGCTAACTCTGTTCCTGAATACTTTCCATAAATTACAGTATCACCAACTTTTACATTTAAAGGTTCATCTTTTTTCCCATCCCCAATAGCTATAATCTCGCCTTTTTGAGGTTTTTCTTTTGCCGTATCGGGTATAATTATTCCCGAAGCAGTTTTTTCTTCTGCTAGAGCAGGCTTAATTAAAACTCTGTCTCCTAATGGTTTTACACTTACTGACATTTTCTAAATATTAAGGTTATAAATTTTATTTTGTTTAGCACTTTGCATGCCAATTAATAAAGTGTATAAAAATAGTCTTTTTATACGTCAATATTACCGATTTATGATAGGATGAAATAAATAATGTCAGCAGTGATGACAGGCTGGCATTTTTCATTTTAATGAATTAGAGGATTATTCTCCAGTGTCATCTTGCTGCGTAGTTTGGGTTGTAGAATTCTCTTGACCAGATTCTGATTCTCCAGTTGAAACTGATTTAGTCGATACAATACATAAAATAGCCAAAGCACCAATTAAATACCAAGTTACCTTCTCTACAATTTCAGTAGTTTTTTTTGCTCCGAAAGATTGGTTTTGAGAAGCTATATTGGCATCTAAACCACCACCCTTACTATTTTGAATAATTACTACTAACACTAGTAGTACCGAAATTATTATAATTAATATACTTAATAAAGTCATGTCTAATATCTATTCTGACCTCAAACCGTTAATGAGGGATGCAAAGTAACTCTTTTTTTCTGGATTTTTCAAAATTAACTGATTATAAATACTTTTTGCCTTAACTATATTTCCCTGTGCAGCATATACCTTAGCTAATGTTTCGGTTACAATCTCTTCTGAATCTTCAATGCTTTTTTTAGCCATGTTTTCAGCAGAGTAAAATTCGGCTTTGGGTTTAATTTTTGGTTGGTTTTGAATGAATTGATTAATTAATACTTCAGCTCTCTCTTTAAATTCAATACGTTCTTTTTGTTTAGGATTAAGTTCAGGTCTAATTTCTTTAGCTTCAGAGGCTTTAATCCATTCTAAAAATGATTTAGGAGTATTGTTTTCTTCAACTTTTTCTTTATTAATTTCAGTGGAAACTACATCTATATCTAAGGAAATAGATGCGCCAATAGCTGAGCTGACAATCAAATCATCAAGCTCAGTAATTGATTTGTTTTTTTCAGTTGTATTTGATTCTTTATTTATTTCTTCCGGTTTTTTTAATGAGCTTTCACTATCCTTTACCTTTTCTAAAGATTCATTTAAAGATTTCGGTTTTTTTGTTGTATTATTTTCATCATCCTTAGATTTGATTGTGTTTTTAGTTTCAGGTTCCTTTTGAGTTGTGATTTTGTCGTTATCCGGAACAGAATTTTCTGTTTCTTTGGCAACCACTTTCATTATTGGCTCTTGAATAATGTAATTCTCTTTCGGAGGAGTTTTTGAAATTATTTGTTTAAGAATTCTTCTGTCTGAAATATATGCTGCCGTTTTTTTGAGCTCTTGTTCAAAAAGAACATCAGCATCATTTAGTAGTGAGGATAGGTAAAGCAATCTAATGTTCGTTGCATATGGAAAAGTATCGACTAATGTTTTTAGATTGTCCTTATATTTAGGATTTACATTTGCAGGGTTTTTTATGAGTTGGTTGAAAATTTCCTTATTCATAATTTACCATTCCATTAATGTCTCATTGTAAACTAAAGCTACCAATTTTTCTGAAATACTTTCCATTAATGCATCCTCAATTGAGGAAAAATCTTCAGTTGATTCGAAATCATCAAAGCTTGTGAATGTTTTATCAAAATCTTG